>ODAI014407661.1_pt1 | contig 58068 bp, 45 predicted proteins | sample 1539321 | NCBI WGS metagenome assembly ODAI01 (sample SAMN02144231, study PRJEB22623) | gut metagenome | biome: sheep rumen | host: Ovis aries | place: New Zealand | reverse complement strand
GTCTCATATTTCGGCCCGTCAAACTCTATCTCTGTCCTTGTTGTTGTCTCGGCTGCTGATGTAGTTGTTGTTGTTTCAATTTCGGATTTTTCTGAGGTCTTGTTCTTTTCCGCACATGACATAGGTGATAACAGCAATGTCAGCGGAAGCAGTAGTGCGAATGCTTTTTCATTATCTTACTCCTTATTTTACTGGTTAAATTCGTTAACAAACGTCCAGTGAAAGGAGAATATTGCCAAACAAAAAATTAAAAATTATACCATAATATTTGTGGAAAATCAAGAGTTTATGTTGATATTATGACCGTTCTCAGCTTTAAGACAAAATATTTTATTCGTGATGATTCCTTTTTTGATAAGACGTTTACCGCAGTAATTAACGTATCTATGGACTATTCATAAAACAAAAAGCAGACTGTCACAGGCGGCCCCTACACTTATTTTATAACGACATTTTCCTTATTTCAACGTAAGTGTTGGGTGTGGTTGGCACTTACCATTAAATTTTTCAGACACAGATAAGTAACCATTTCACGCAAACCGTTACCTAAGTAACCGCTCCAAAGAAACTGCCCGTTGTCTTTTCAGGAGTTATCTGCTAAAATAGAGTTAACGGAACGGCAGTTACCTAAAGCCAAAGGAGGAATTACTATGAACACTATCGTTATTTTCTTTTCAAGAGCCGATGAGAACTATTTCGGCGGTGCAATGAAGTATGTGGAGGTCGGCAACACCGAAATTGCAGTCGGACACATCACTGAACTGACAGGCTTTGACAGCTTCAAGCTTGAAATGGTGCAGCCCTATTCAGCAGACTACATGACCTGCATCGACGAGGCAAAGGCACATCTGAAAGCAAATGCCCGTCCCGAGCTGAAAGAAATGCCAAACGTAACGAACTATGACAATATCATACTTGCCTATCCGAACTACTGGGGAACTGCTCCTATGGCGGTGTTCACATTTCTCGATAATGCTGATCTTTCAGGCAAGACGATCTATCCCCTCTGCACCAACGAGGGCAGCGGGCTCGGCAAGAGCGTTTCAGATATAAAGAAGTACGCAAATGTCGGCGAGGGACTTTCTCTGACCGGCAGCGGAGCAAAAAATGCAAAGCCGCAGATCGAAAAGTGGCTTAAAAATAACGGACTTATCTGAGGAGGTATTATTATGCAGACTTACATCACTTTGAATGACGGTACGAAGATCCCACAGTTCGGACTTGGCGTTTATCAGGTCCCGGAGGGTGAAGCAACATACAACGCAGTGCTCGATGCACTGAAAATGGGTGTCCGCCACATCGACACAGCTCACGCTTATCAGAACGAGAGAAGCGTCGGCAAGGCTGTAAACGACAGCGACGTTCCCCGTGAGGAAGTATGGATAACCACAAAGCTCTGGCCGCACGAATACGGCGAAGGAAAGACCGCCGCAGCGATCGACAAGATGCTTGAAAGACTCGGTACGGACTACATTGATCTTCTTCTCCTGCATCAGCAGTTCGGTGATTATCTCGGTGCTTGGAAGGATATGGAAAAGGCTGTAAAGGCAGGCAAGGTGAAGTCTATCGGCATCAGCAACTTTGAGAGTGAGCGCCTTGAGGAGCTGTGCGAAGCTGCCACGATCAAGCCGTCTGTATTGCAGGTTGAGTGCCACCCCTACTATCAGCAGAACGAACTGAAAAAGCGTATTGAAAAGTACGGCACGGTCATCGAGAGCTGGTACCCCATTGGTCACGGTGACAAGGGACTTATAGGTGAAGCTGTGTTCACGAAACTGGCTCAGAAATACGGCAAGAGCAACGTGCAGATAATCTTACGCTGGCACATCCAGGAGGGAACTATCGTATTCCCGAGAACCACCAACCCTCAGCACATGAAGGAAAACTTTGAGATTTTCGACTTTGAGCTGACCACCGATGAAATGGCTGAGATAAGAGCTCTGGACTGCGGAAAGCGTTTCTTCAATATGACGCTTGCAGAGCAGGAGGCAAACCTCGGAGCGTGGCATCCTGCGGACTGATACTTGAAAGATAAAACACTCTATGATATAATGTAACCATAGTCACTTTGTCACAGAATGTATTGGAGGACCATTATGATACTGACAGGCAGCGAAGATCTGAGAGTACGCAGGACGATAGATTCTATCAAGAGCGTGTTCGAGCAGATGATATGCGAAATGGATTACGGCAAGATCAGGGTGACGGAACTTTGCAGTCGTGCCATGATAAACAAGAAGACATTCTACGTCTACTACCCCACTCTTGACGATCTGCTTGCCGAAATACAGTCGGAGTATTCTGCGGAGTACATCGAGCGTATCAAGGATTACAAGCTGCCTGATGAGCTTGACAGGGTGAACCGTGAATTCTTCCTTTTTTCAGAGGAAAAAGGACTTGCCTATGAGAAGATAACCTGTGCAGGCAACGAGTCCTACCACTATATCCGCAGCGGTATGATAAAAAAGGTAAACACCGCCGGCTGGAGCAGTTCAAAAAAATACAGTGCACTGCCGGAATATCAGCAGACTATGGTGATGAACTTCGTCAACAACTCTGTCCTCGGCATTTACAGGCAGTGGATAGAAGAAGGCAAGCAGCAGTCCGTTGAGGAGATCATCGGGATAACAAACAGGCTTGTGCTTGGCGGTGTCAAGGGCTTTTTCAAATAAGGTGACGTTAAAAACACTACTCCTGCACAGATCTCACTTGCGCAAATGCTCCACAAGTATCCAAATGTAGTTCCTATACCTGGTTCAAAGAATAAAGAAAGAATCATAGAAAACCTTGATTCCGCCCAAGTTACGCTGACTGATGCAGAGTTTGAACAGCTTGAAAGTGAACTGAACAAGTGCATTGTCTACGGACACAGAGGTCTCGGAGGATTCTGACACAGCTTGATAAGGAGAATCTAAGTCTCTCCTCATCATTCTTGACTTCGTTTTCCTTGCATCATCAAAAATGAATGCAAGAACATTCATTATGATTGAGGTGAAGCCATGCTTGAAACTAACGAATTATATCTCACCGGGCTTAAAATCAAGTGGGACAAGATCGAGCGTTACAGCTATCTGCGAAAAATAGCGGCTATCAGGGAGCTTGATGAGTTGTCATTCAATACGCCTGTCACGTTCTTTGTAGGAGAAAACGGCAGCGGAAAGTCTACGCTTCTGGAAGCGATCGCTGTTGCATACGGATTCAATCCCGAGGGCGGAACTCTAAATTACAGCTTTTCTACCTATGATTCGCATTCTGAGCTGCACGATGCTATGCGGCTGGTGCGCAGCTTCAATAAAGCCAAGTGGGGATATTTCCTCAGAGCAGAAAGCTTCTACAATGTGGCTACTGCCGAGGACTATTATTCAAAGATTCCGGGCTGTAAAAAGCCGCCGCAGGAATTCCCCAAAAAGTCCCACGGTGAGAGCTTCCTCAAAGTTGTTCAGGATAGTTTCTATCCGAATGGTCTGTACATTCTCGACGAGCCGGAAGCAGCTCTGTCTCCCCAGAGACAGCTTACACTTATGCTTGAAATGTCAAAGTGCGTGAAGAATGATTCACAGTTCATCATAGTTACTCATTCGCCTATTCTTCTGGGATTTCCCGGTGCGACTATCCTCAGCTTTGACGAGGGGAAGATTCAGCCCATAAACTATGAGGAAACTCAAAGCTACCAGATAACAAAAATGTTCATCAACGACCGCCAGCAGATATTGAGACATCTTTTTGAGGAATGAGACCTGACACCAAAAGCCACAAAATATCAGGACATTACGGACTTACGATGTTATAATGGAATCACACCAAGAGGCTGGTTAGTATCTGTTTGTATGCAGATTTTCGAGCTTTATTTGGTACAATATGCACGGCTCTGTTACCTTACGGTAATGAAGTATGAAGAATAATCAACGCAAAACCGCACATTAGTCAATAAATGTTTGTATACAATAACAAATTTTATTTTCTGCTATTGACATAATGTCTGTTTCGTGATATTATATGCAACAGTGTTGCAGATCTTGTACAGCAGGAGGAGAACTGATGGCAAACCGCATTGAAGGCGTTACTGAAAAGCTTCTTGAACAGGCTATGAAAGAATTCCTTGAAAAAGGCTATATAGGTGCCTCACTGCGCACTATTGCAGAAAATGCAGGTACTACTCCACGTTCGGTGTATACTCGTTACGGGGATAAAGAGGGGCTTTTTTCCGCACTTGTTTTTGAATGTGCTGAAAAACTCAAGGCTATGTTCAGTTCGTATATGGATGAATATGACTCAAAGCCTGTGGATGAGCAGAAGAACCTTTTTCACGATGACAGCTTCGATACAGAATACAAGGACTATATCTCGCTGATAATAGACTATATATATGATAATATCGATGTGTTCAGACTTCTGATATGCGAAAGCGAGGGAACCTCTTTTGCCCGATATATAGACGAGATCGTTGCTGTTGATGAAAAGCACACCCTGATGTATATTGAACGGACAGGCAATGATGTTTTAAATTCCGGCAGAGCAACTCCTCAGCTGATACATCTGCTGTGCAGTTCCTATGTACACGGTTTTTTTGAATTCGTCCGCCATGATATGGAAAAGGCTGAAGCGCTGAGGTATATCATTCAGCTCAGAACCTTTTTCGCCTGCGGCTGGGATCATTTATTCAATATATGATCCCTTATTTTACGCTAATAGGTTAGCTTTTACTAACTTATATATTTAAGGAGGTTCTTTATGAAAAAATTCATTACCTTTTCCATTGCTCTGGCAATGGTAACATCACTTTGCTCATGCGGCTCAGACAAAAGCAGCTCTGAATCAAGCTCTGCTGAGAGCACAACTGCCGCCGAAGCAGTTACTCCTAAGGAACAGTTCCTTCAGGACATCAGCGGTACATACGATGAGCTGTTCACAGTTATCTGCGATCCGAAATACGATCAGCTCTGGCTGGATAAGTGCGAGGCAATTGTAGGCGCTGATATGGCCGCTGACTGTGCCGAGATGCTGAAGACAGCGTGTACAGGTACTGTTTACGGCGAAGAGGCAGTTAAAAAATACACTGATCCTGAGGAAGCACAATTCGACTGCTACTTCATTAACGGTGTAGATCAGTTCGTATTCGACGGAAGCACGATCTCAGGTCTCGATGAAAAGGGAGAAAAAGTTTTCGAGCATGAATATTCCTATGTCAAGGATCTTTCACTCGGCGGCATGATGGACGGCGCCCTCTATGAAACATCCGACGAAAATGCAGGCGAATTCAGATATTTCTTCATGATGCCCGATACTCCCGCAACTACATACCATATCGAATTCCGCTACGGCAGCGATGAAGCAGCACTTGCTGAATATGCTGAGGGCAGCTACGCTTACTGGCTGGCAGCCGGAATCCCCGCAGACTACGATGACAAGCTTATCGATAATGTTATCGGACTCTTCGTTGAGGAGAATCTTTCCGATATGGGCGAGGAATCTTCAGCTGCATCCGAAGGAGATACCATTGAGATCGGTACTGCCGAGGAGCTCGTATCTTTTGCAAAAAGTGTGACTGACGGTTCTATGGGCGGATATGCAGGCAAGACCGTTGTTCTCACTGACGATATCGACTGCACTGATATTGAATGGACTCCTATCGGCACTATGGACCTTGATGACATGAGCAACCATGATTGTATGTTTCAGGGTGTATTTGACGGTCAGGGACACACTATCTCAAATGTCACCTTCGACAGCAATACTCCGATCTGCGGTGCAGGTATCATCGGTATGAACCTGGGCGAGGTCAAGAACCTTACTGCCAAGAATATCAATATCCACTGCACTGATACCTACTCTATGGCTGTAGGCGGTATTGTAGGTTACAACATGGGCGAGATACATGATGTTACTCTCACAGGCGAAAACGAGATCGCTGGTGTCAACGCTATCGGCGGCATCACAGGCGGTTCAACAAATCACGTTCACGACTGCACTGTTGACGGTACCACTATCAAGGTCCTCGGCGACAATGATTTCTCAGACGGAAGAATAATCCAGTGCGATATTGCTGAGTGCGGCGGCCTTATCATCGGAGGAAGCTTCGGCGGAACTATCGAAAACTGTACAGCACAGGGAAAGATCATTGCTGAGGGCAATGAACCTGTTGGCATGGGCGGCATTGCAGGCTGCCTTGAAATGATGGACAGCGTTACCGACTGTACTGCTGATGTTGAGATAATCTCTGCAAAGGGCGGTCATGCTATCGGCGGTCTCTGCGGATACAGCGGCACTCACTCAGTCGGCGATATTGCTCTTGCCACAGAGGGTGTTGAAACTCACGTTTATCCCGGAATTATCAAGAACTGCAGCGTTACTGTAAAAATGAACGTTCCCGGCGCAACTCATGTGGGCGGTCTTATCGGTACTGGACTTTACTACTACGGCGAGGAGACTGCTTTCAAGGTAGTTGACTGCTCAGTTAAAGGCGAGATAGCAGGCGCTGTAACTCCTGGTGCTGTTGCAGGACGTGCTGAAAACAGCGTTATCGAAAGCTGCACAGCTGAGGTAACTCTTGACGGCGCTGAACTCACTGACCAGATCGGTAAAACCGACAGGATGTATGAAAGCTCCGATCAGGAAGGTGCAGAAGAAGCTGAAACAGAAGAAATTACAGAAGCTGAGAAAAAAGAAGCTGCATAAATGAGGTGATAACATGGGCCTTTTCAAAAACTACGTTAGTCAGACAAGAAAACCCGAGGGTGTCCTCGGCAAAATGATGCTTAAAGGAATGAACAGCGGCCATGCAAAAATGGCTGACTGGGGAATGAGCCACCTCAAAGGCTTATCCCCGGAAGCTATAGCTGAAATAGGCTGCGGCGGCGGAAGAAATGCAGGCGAACTTCTTAACAGATATCCTTCTGCTGAAGTGACAGCTATCGACTATTCTCCCCTTTCCGTGGAAAAATCCCGTGAATTCAACAAGGCTATGATCGAAGCAGGCAGATGTATCGTCAGACAGGGCGATGTTTCCGCTCTCGATCTGGAAAAAGATCACTTTGACCTTGCAACTGCATTCGAGACCATATATTTCTGGAAGGACCTGGAAAAATGCTTCTCTCAGGTTGCAGGGATCCTGAAAAAAGGCGGCACTTTCATGATAGTCAACGAATCCGACGGTACTGATAAAACAAGCCTCAGATTCGAGGAAATTATCGACGGTATGAAATGCTATACCAAAGATCAGATAAGCTCCGCTCTTAAAACAGCCGGCTTCTCAAATGTGAAAACCTTCCACCATAAAGATAAGCCGTGGATAACAGTTATCGCTGAAAAATAATCAATTAAGGGCCGCTTTTTAAAGCGGCCTTTTATTTTCAGCTGCAAACTATCATATGGCACGGCAGCAGCATTTACTTTTTGTGTGAGGAGATAACTCCGCAGGCATATAAATTGTGCGCTGTAACAAGGGAATGCCGTCACTTGCAAGGCGGTTGATCTGCTTTCGCTCATCTTAAATGCTGTTTTCCTGTATCATATGGTCATAAGACTTGACAAACCTCAGTCCCTGCTGTATACTATTATAAAGGCAGAAGGCTTGACAGCTGCACACTTTTTTCAGGAAGAAATGTTCTTTCAGCCGCTTATATGTAATAAAAGCCGCTCATAAGCTGACACTGCCGAAAGCCCGATAATTTGCCGTGACCGGTGATTTATCCGGGATTTTTTATATTCTGATGCAAACATCGGTACAAATGAAAGGATAAGCAGCATGATACAGGATATCTCACCAAGCAAATTCAACAACAGCTATAAGGTCTGTCAGCCGGACAGTTCCAGCCGTTTCTTTATTTTCAGTGAAGACAAGCTCCTTGCTGATACCTCCCTTGAAAACGGAGATATCATATTTCCGGGGAATAATGACATCCCCTCGGCTGATAATGCAGTATATCTCTTCTCAATTGACGATATATCCTATTTTCTGATATCAGACCACAAGTGCAGTGAAAACGGAAATTTCCGGTTCGTCCCCTTCAAGGAGCTCCGTCAGTTAAAGATCAGCAGAAACAACAGCCTTTTTGCAGCTTTTACCGCTTATCATCTGTGGTGCTGGTACCGTTCAAGCAGATTCTGCGGAAAATGCGGCCACACTACTGTTCACAGCAGCCGGGAGAGAGCTATGGTCTGTCCGGAATGCGGAAATACAATCTATCCCAGGATTAATCCTGCGGTCATAATAGGTGTTCTGAACGGAGATAGGATCCTCATAACACGCTATCGCACAGGCTATGCTCATAATGCCCTTGTGGCAGGCTTCACTGAGATCGGCGAATCACTGGAAGAGACAGTTGCCCGTGAGGTCATGGAGGAGGCCGGTCTCAGAGTAAAAAATATACGCTACTATAAGTCTCAGCCCTGGGGCTCAGCAAGCGATCTGCTCATGGGATTTTTCTGCGATGTGGACGGTTCTGATGAAATACACATGGATAAGTCTGAGCTGAAATATGCCGAGTGGATAAGCAGGGATGAGATCATCCTTCAGCCTCAGGATATAAGTCTGACAAATGAAATGATGAAGCTCTTCCGGTCAGGAAAAATATGAATATAAATATCTTTCCGGCAGCGAAATCAAACAGGAGGTAATAACATGACAGAAAAAGTCGAAAAAGCAATTGATAATCACAAGAATTTCTATAGCTGTTCTGCCGCTCTGCTCTGCGCATTTGCTGATGAAATAGGCTTATCAGAACAGGAGGCCCGTACTGCCGCTGCACCATTTGCTGGCGGAAGAATGGGAAAATGCGGAGCTGTTCTGGCAGCTGAATACATTATTTCAAAAAAATATCCTGACAGAGCTGAACAGATGTGTTCAGAATTTGAAGACTCATTCAAGGATATGAACCGCTCTGTCATTTGCCGTGAACTCAAAGGCGCTCTCACAGGTGCTCCGCTGAGATCATGCCGTGGATGTGTAACAGATGCCGCTGAGCTCCTGGACAAGCTTCTCTGATATATTTGCAGTATCATACAGAATATGCTCTCCCTTCGGTCACGCACCGGAAGGAGAGCTTTTTCAGCTCCGGAAAGTCTGCGGAAGCTCCGTTCAGACTTGCAATTGCATGAGAAATGTTGTATAATGAGTTGATAAATCATTTTTCAGGAGATACTATGACTACATTAAGAGATATTAAAGTCGGAGAGTCCGCTAAGGTCGTAAAGCTCAGCGGAGAGGGTGCGCTCCGGCAGCATTTCCTCGATATGGGAATTATTCCGGATACTGAGATCACCGTCATGAAATATGCACCTATGGGTGATCCCATAGAGCTCCGGCTGCACGGATATGAGCTCACTCTCAGACTGGCAGACGCAGAGCTGATAGAGGTGGAACCTATTTCTCCCTCCGAACAGGCTCTGGAGAACAGAAAAAAACACCGCAATCACCACCACCCCGGTCTCGGAGAGGGAGGCAAATTTCACCCTAAGGGCTCAGGTTCTCCTCTGCCTGAAGGAACTGTACTGAAATTCGCCCTGGTTGGTAATCAGAACAGCGGAAAAACTACCCTGTTCAACAGGCTGACCGGTTCAAATCAACACGTCGGCAATTTCCCCGGAGTTACTGTCGACCGCAAGGACGGCACTATCAAGGGTCATCCTAATACCCTTATAACCGATCTGCCCGGAATTTACTCTATGTCACCATATACCTGCGAGGAGATAGTTTCGAGAAATTTCGTTCTGGACGAAAAGCCCCATGCTATCATCAATATCGTGGATGTCACCAATATCGAGCGAAATCTGTATCTGACCATGCAGCTGCTTGAACTTGATATCCCCGTGGTGATCGCTGTCAATATGATGGACGAGTTAACTGCCAACGGCGGCAGCGTGGATGTCAATGCCATGGAGGAACTGCTGGGAGCACCGGTCGTCCCTATCTCAGCTGCAAAAAATGAGGGTATTGAGGAGCTGGTGGATCATGCCCTGCATATTGCCAAATATCAGGAAAAGCCTCTTGCTCAGGATTTCTGCGAAAAGACTGCAAACGGCGGTGCAGTCCATCGGTGTCTGCACGGTATCAGTCACCTTATCGAGGACCATGCCGAAAAATCCGGTCTGCCCCTGCAATTCGCCTCTGCAAAGGCAGTGGAGGGTGACCAGCTCATACTGAAAAAACTTCAGCTCGATAAAAACGAGGAGGAAATGATAGATCATATCGTTTCTCAGATGGAAAGTGAACGCTCGCTGGACAGAAGCGCTGCTATTGCTGATATGAGATTCAGATATATCCGCAGACTTTGCGAACAGACTATCATAAGGCCTCACGAGAGCCGTGAACATATACGCAGCCGAAAGATAGACAGCATCCTCACGGGAAAATATACAGCCATACCTACCTTCATTATTATCATGGGACTGGTGTTCTGGCTGACTTTCAACGTTATCGGCGCTTTCTTCCAGGGACTGATTGAAAAAGGCGTGGATAAACTCACTGAACAAACCGACCGTGCTCTAAGCAGTTCAAATGTTAACGAGGCTATCCACAGCCTGATAATAGACGGTATCTTTGCCGGAGTGGGAAGTGTTCTGAGCTTCCTTCCCATCATAGTCACACTGTTCTTCTTCCTTTCAATGCTGGAGGACAGCGGATATATTGCCCGTGTAGCCTTCTTTATGGACAAGCTGCTCCGTAAGATAGGTCTCTCCGGAAGAAGTATAGTCCCCCTGCTCATTGGTTTCGGATGTACCGTACCGGCAGTAATGGCTACAAGGACTCTCCCCAGCGACCGTGACAGAAAAATGACCATTCTCCTTACTCCGTTTATGAGCTGTACTGCAAAGCTGCCCATATATGCCTTCTTTGTAAGTGCCTTCTTCCCCAAAAACGGTGCGCTGATCATGATATGTCTCTATCTTTTCGGCATACTAACCGGTATAGTCGCAGCCTGCTTCTACAAGGTTTTCCTGTTCAAGGGAGAGGCCGTGCCCTTTGTTATGGAGCTGCCTAATTACCGTATGCCCGGTGCTCTGAACGTAGCTCAGCTTCTTTGGGAAAAGGCTAAGGACTTCCTTCAGAGAGCCTTCTCAGTTATCCTGATAGCTACTATCGTCGTATGGTTCCTTCAGAGCTTCGACCTGCACATGAACCTCACTGATGATGCTGAGAAAAGTATCCTCGCTAAGGCCGCAGGTCTCTTTGTTCCCATAATGAAGCCTGTAGGACTTGGAAGCTGGCAGATATGCGTGGCTCTGTTCAGCGGATTCATGGCAAAGGAAAGCGTTGTTTCCACACTTGAGATACTCTATTCGGACGGAGTTGAAAATTCTCTCTCTTCACTTTCTGCCGCAGCACTCCTGGTATTCTCACTGCTCTATACTCCGTGTGTTGCTGCGATCGCATCAATAAGACGTGAGCTCGGCCGTAAATGGGCTGTAACTGTTGTGATATGGCAGTGCGTCATTGCATGGGCCTGTGCAATGCTGATACACCTGGTCGGACTTCTTATGGGGGCAGGCTGATGAATGCTGTTGATATAGTACTTATCATTCTTATTGCCGCTGCTCTTGTCTGGGCAGTCTCCTTCTGCATAAAAAGCCGCAGAAACGGAAAAGGCTGCGGAGGCTGCAGCGGTAACTGCGGGGCCTGCCACGGGAATAAAAATAAACAGGATAAAACATCAAATATAACATAATATCAGCCACGGATGCCGTGCCCGGTATCCCGCAATATGTTGTCTGACAGTCTCAGCTCCCTTCGGGGAGCTGTTTTTTTGTTCTCAAAGATCTGATAAACTCATTATAAATTTTCCCTATAGTCAAGGATAAGGATAATGTATTGGACAAATGCCTATCTTTAAGGTATGATATAGACATAGAAAAAAACAGGAAGTGAAAACATGAAATTACTAAGATGTCAGACAAATTCGGAACGAATGCGATGTTATAACTGAAACATTCCCATTCGTTATAAACAAAATTACAAATAATATGAAAGGTCGATATTACCATGAATAATAAAATCAAATTCTTATCCGCACTTACAGCTGCCGCACTCCTTACAGGATGCAGCGCTCTTAACTCATCAAGCTCAGCTCCTGCTTCAACCGGCGGAGCCGGTCTTGAAAAGACTTCTATAAATATTGGTCATCTCAACTCTACCGCTCACCTCCTTGCTTTCGTTGCAAAGGAAGAGGGATTCTTCTCAGAGGAGGGACTGGATGTCACTCTTACACAGTTCTCCAGTGCCGCTGAGCTGGTAAATGGTCTTGAATCCGATAAGCTCGATGTGGCTTTCATCGGCTCAGTACCTACCCTTACTTTCCAGAGTCAGGGACATGACGTTTCAATTTTCGGCGGCGCTATGACTAATGGTCACGGCTATGTTATCAAGTCCGAATATGCCGATGAGGATGAGCTCGGTGTTGAGATACTCAAGGGCAGAAATGTTGCCTCAGTTAAAAACAGCGTTCAGGATGCTGAGCTACAGATACTCCTTAAAAATGCCGGTATAGATATCGGTGAGGGTGATGACGAGGTCAATATCGTCTACTTCGACAGTCAGAAGGATGCCTATGCAGCTCTGCTCAATAAGTCTATCGATGCAGCCTCAGTTTACTCACCTTATGCTTCACTTGCAAAGTCACAGGGCTACAGGGTAGTTTACTACTGCGCTCATGAAGAAGCTCTCCAGAATCAGCCATGCTGCCGTCAGGTCGCAAAGACTTCTTCCCTCAGCAGCTATCCCAATACCTACAACGCTATCGAGAGAGCCTTCATAAAGGCTTACCACTTCTCTCAGACTGACCATGAACAGACCATCAAGGATGTCAAGAAGTATATCGACATCGAAGAGGATTCCATCGAGGTGGAGCTCTATGACGGATTCGGATTCTCCAACCCCGACCCTGATAAGCAGGGAACAATCGAACTCAAAAACAACATCGTTGAGCTTGGATATACCGAGGATTATGATATCGAGCCTCTCTATAACACTGATATATACAAAAAGGCTCTTGAAAGCATTCTCGCTGAGGGCTCCGATGATATCTATAAATCTTTAGAGGAGCATTTCAATGACTACGAATAAGATAGAGATAAAAAATCTCACAGTCAATTATATAGAAAACAAAAAGACCTTCAATGCTTTGCATGATGTTTCCTTTGGTGTGGCTGACGGCGAATTCGTCAGCGTTATCGGTGCCAGCGGATGCGGAAAATCTACTCTGCTCAGCGTCCTCGAAGGCATCTATAAAGCCGCAGGCGGCTCCGTCGAGATTGACGGGAAAGAGCTTCACGGCACAGGCAGGGACCGTGGAGTGGTGTTCCAGCACTACTCCCTCTTCCCCTGGATGACTACAAGAAATAATATCGAATTCGGCATCAAACAGGCTCAGCGGGGCCTGAAAAAAAGCGAGCGCCTCAGGATAGCTGACGAATTTCTCAACAAAGTCGGTCTTGAAGGCTTCGGCAGCAAATATCCCTCTCAGCTCTCAGGCGGTATGCAGCAGCGTGCAGCTATTGCCCGTGCTCTGGCTATGAATACGGATATTCTCCTTATGGATGAGCCTTTCAGTGCTATTGATGCCAAAAATCGTGTGATACTTCAGGATCTCCTGCTCTCACTCTGGGAGGGCGACGGTTCTGAGCCCCGTAAGACTGTGGTATTTGTTACCCATGATATAGATGAAGCTATACTGCTTTCCGATAAAATCGTTGTTCTCACTGCTCACCCCGGCACTCTTAATGAGGTCGTAAAGGTGCCATTCAGCCGTCCGAGAAATCGCTCAGAGCTGGTAAGGACAGATGAGTACAGCAAGTTCAGGAACAAGCTCCTGTCCCTGCTTTACAGCGATATTGCCGAGCGTATCGGCGGAGAAGAGGTGGTATTATGACATGGAAAAACCGCTTCCTAAGAGTCACCCACCTGCTGTTCATCGCCCTGCTTCTGATACAGCTTCTGCCGGATCAGTCGACCAAAGAGGTATGCACCAGCTCACTGGTAAAATTTGTTATCGCAGTGGAAGCAGTTACGATAGCAGCTTCCATTATCATTAAAAAGCGTGAATCCCTTTCCCTGCTTCTTGATATAGTCGGATTCGTATACGTTTTCCTTGCATTATGGTCTCTTGCTACTGCTAAATACAATTACCTCAATGACCTGCTGTTCCCTGCTCCCGGCAAGGTAGTCTCACAGTTTGTGGAGGACAGGGATAAAATTTGGATAAACATCAAAAGCTCCCTTGGTACTACCCTGAAAGGCTTCCTTATTGCTGTTGCAGCAGCTGTTCCCCTTGGACTCTTTATCGGATGGAGCGCAAGAATAGGCAGCGCTGCTACTTATATCACTAAGTTTTTCAGCTCTATCCCGCCTATAGTATATATCCCCTATGGTATCGCTCTCCTTCCCACTTTCCAGTCAGTATCAGTTTTCGTCATCTTCCTGGCTACATTCTGGCCTGTATTCGCCGGCACTATGAGCGGTGTTCTCGGAGTTGACAAGCGTATCATAGATTCCGCAAAGGTACTTAACGTTAAAAAACCTGAAATGCTCTTCAGAGTCATTCTTCCGGCTTCACTCTCACAGATATTCCTCGGCTGCAATCAAGGCCTGAGCGTATCCTTTATCCTTCTCACATCGGCAGAGATGATAGGTGCCCGTGACGGTATGGGCTACTATGTAAAGTATTACTCGGATTTTGGCGACTACACAAGGACTATCACCGGACTTCTCGTTATCGGCTTTGTGGTTATCGCTGTTACATTTCTGTTCAATAAGTTCCAGAATTATCTTCTTCGCTGGAAAAAGTGATATATATACCGTATTCTTCCCCTTGAACACTTCGTTCAGGGGATTTTTTGCTTGTTTACGTCTTTTTGTTCAATATGCAGTTATAGCTCACGACTATAAGTGACAATTTGTAATTAATGCTGAATATATCAAAAACCTATTGACAAATCACAGATAGAGAGTTATAATACATACAGTTCCGATAGGAATACAATGAATTGCTTGAAAGGAGTGCTGGTCATGAGATCATATATTTTTACCTCAATGTGTTTTCGCTGTTGTATGTACTTTTCTGCCCCACGTTCTGCGGATACTTATGCTCAGCGATGTTGCTCTATCTGAAACATTTATAGCATTTGTACCAGACTTTCGTAGTCTGAAGCAGCGTGAGATGCAGACGGCATTTCACGCTTTTTTTTGGAGGTTTTTTATGGTCGATGAACGTGAAAGCGTGACCGCTAAGCTCTGTGCCTTTGTCAGAGCATGGCACTCTAACAGATCACGCGAGAAAATTTATGACGACTATCTTGCCTATGACCTTATGGGCAAGGAGGAATATGACGAACTCTATGATATGATAAGCCGGGGTTTCTCAGACGGTCCCGTTAAATATTCACCTGAAGATACCGAGCAGATCATTAATGAATATATCGCCCCTATACCGCTTTCAAGAATTCACTTCTCTGAAAGCAGACTGCTTAACTTCGCCCGCAGTCACGGCAGGATACAATATGTTATCTGCGGGGCAGGTTCGGATACCTTCTCTTTCAGAAATACCGACCCGAACATTGAGATATTTGAGATAGACCATCCGGATACTCAGAATTACAAGCTTGAAAAAATAAGCCGCCTCGAATGGAACATCCCTAAAAATGTTCACTTTGTTCCTGTTAACTTCGAGACCGAAAAGATGTCAGATAAGCTTCTGGCTGCGGGATTCGATCCCTCGGCACCTTCATTTTTCAGCATACTCGGAGTATCCTACTACCTTACCCTCGATGTTTTCTCACAGACTCTCGCTCAGATCGCTGAGCTTTCAGCACTCGAAAGCACTGTGGTATTTGATTATCCGATCAAAAGCGGAGTTTTCCCGAGAAGAGTAAAAAAACTTGAAGAGATAACAGAATCACTGGGAGAAGTCATGCAGGGCGGCTTCGATTATAACGAGGTGTCCCGTGCACTGTACTCCCTCGGTTTCCAGATAAACACCTATATGCCTCCTGAAAAGGTGCAGAGAGCCTATTTCAGCGGAAGACATGACAAAATGAAAGCTTTTGAAAACGTCAGCCTGATATCGGCAGTTTATACCGCAGGCTATCAATATGAATAAGGAGAATTATTATGAGTAAATTTGCTAATACAGAAACTGCCCTCATCCACGGAGGAATTTCCATTGACGAACGTACAGGTGCCGTAAATGTACCTATCTACCAGACATCCACATACAAGCAGGACGGCCTCGGAAAAATGAGAGGATATGAATACTCCCGTACAGGCAATCCCACCCGTGAGGCTCTTGAAGCTCTTATCGCTGAACTTGAAGGCGGTAAAGCAGGATTCGCTTTTGCTTCCGGAATGGCTGCTCTTACAGCAGTGCTCAGCCTCCTTCACAGCGGCGACAGAGTACTCATTTCAAGCAACGTTTACGGCGGCACATTCAGACTTCTCAATAAGGTATTCGACCACTTCAATATCAGCTACACTATCGCTGATACTGATGACCCGGAAAAATATGAAACTGAGATAACTGATGATGTAAGGGCCGTTATAATTGAAAGCCCTGCAAATCCTCTTATGACTATTACCGATATCAGGGCTATTGCTGATATATCACACAGACACGGCCTGCTGGTGATCGTTGACAATACTTTTATGACCCCATATCTCCAGAAGCCGCTTGAACTTGGAGCTGATATTGTTGTTCACAGTGCTACAAAGTACCTCGGCGGACACAGCGATGTGGTTTCCGGTCTTGCTGTTGTTAATTCAGATGAGCTTGCTGAAAAAATTGCTTTTATTCAGAACTCCACCGGCGGAGTGCTCGGCCCCTTCGACTCCTTCCTTCTTATAAGAGGTATCAAGACTCTCGCTGTACGCATGGACAGACACGTTTACAATGCTGAAAAAGCTGCGGAATTCCTGTCAGCTCACAGAGCAGTCAAAAAGGTGTATTACCCCGGCCTTGAAAGCAGTCAGGGATATGCTGTGAACCGCAGACAGGCTAAAAACGGCGGCGCTATGATATCCTTTGAGCTCCATGAGAACTATGATATCAAACGCTTCTTTGAAAGCCTGGAGCTTGTTTCCCTCGCTGAGAGCCTGGGTGGTGTTGAATCTCTTGTATGCCATCCCGCAACAATGACCCACGCTTCTATCCCTGCTGATATCCGTCAGAAGGTAGGTATCACCGACGGCCTTATCCGCCTTTCAGTCGGTATCGAAAGCATTGATGATATCCTCGCTGATATAGCTCAGGCCATCGAAAAAGCTGAGATAAAGTGAGGTGCCGGATATGAATTACTATGATTCCATGCAGGACCTCATAGGCAATACTCCCCTTGTGAGGCTCGGAAATATCGTCAGAAAAAACGGGGTCAACGTTTTTGCAAAGCTGGAGCTCTATAACCCCTCAGGAAGTGTCAAGGACCGCACAGGCCTCTATATGATAAATGATGCCGAGAAACGGGGCATACTCAGAAAGGGCGGTACCATTGTTGAGGCTACCGCCGGCAATACCGGTCTGGGTATTGCTTTTGCAGCTCTGAACAGAGGATACAAAATAATCTTTGTAGTGCCTACTAAGTTTTCTGCTGAAAAACAGGCTCTCCTAAGAGCTCTCGGTGCTGAGGTGATAAACACTCCCCGTGAGGAAGGTATGCTGGGAGCTGTCAGAAAGGCGGACGAGATAAAAGCTCAGATACCCGGCTCGGTATCTCTTGAACAGTTCAAAAATCAGAGCAACCCTCTTGCACACTATGAAACTACAGGCCGTGAGATATTTGAGGCTCTGGACGGCAGGATAGACTATGTTGTTGCCGGAGCAGGCAGCGGCGGCACCTATACCGGTATCCTTAGGTATATAAAGGAACGTGTTCCGTCAGTAAAGGGCGTCCTCGCAGACCCGGTAGGCTCTACAATGGGCGGCGGAGAGCACGGCGACTACAACATCGAGGGTATCGGCAATGACTTCATAGCTGATACTATGGATATGACTCTTGTGGACAAAGTTATTAAAATAGACGATAACGAAGCCTTCAGCAGCGCTCGTCTGCTGGCTTCAGCAGAAGGAATAATCGCAGGTTCATCCTCCGGTGCAGCTATGGCTGCTGTTCAGAAGCTGATAGACAGCGGCGCAGAAGGAAATATAGTTACTGTTTTCCCCGATCGTGGAGACCGCTATTTCAGCACAGGTCTTTTCGATCAGAAATAAATTTGATTTGAAATGAGGCGTTGATATGACCTTACAGCAGCTTAAATATATCCTGGCAATTTCCGAGACCGGTTCAATGAATAAGGCCGCTGAACAGCTTTATGTTTCACAGCCGTCACTGACTTCCTCTGTTCAGGAGCTGGAAAAAGAGATCGGTATCAAGATCTTCAACCGCAGCGGCCGTGGAGTTACTCTCACAAATGACGGATCCGAGTTTATCAGATATGCAAAACAGGTAGTCGGACAGTTCGATATACTCTCTGAAAAATACATAAACAAGGGCAGCATCAAGAAAAAGTTCGGAGTCTCCACTCAGCACTATTCCTTTGCTGTAAAAGCCTTTGTTGAAATGGTAAAGGAGTTCGACACTTCAAAATATGAGTTTGCAGTCCGTGAGACAAAAACTGCTGAGATAATCAGCGATGTGGCTACGCTGCGCAGTGAGATCGGGATAATCTATCTGAACGACTTCAACCGGAAATCCATTACAAAGCTGCTCAGCTCAAACGGTCTTGATTTTCACAGCCTTACTAAGTGCAGCCCCTATGTATACCTATGGAAAGGTCATCCGCTGGCTGATGAGAAGAAGATAACCTTTGAACAGCTGGCTGATTACCCATGTCTCTCCTTCGAGCAGGGCGATAACAGCTCCTTCTATCTGGCTGAAGAGATACTGAGCACCAATGAGTATCAGAGGATAATCAAAGCCAATGACCGTGCAACTATGCTTAACCTGATGATAGGTCTTAACGGATATACCCTCTGCTCAGGAATAATCTGCGAGGAGCTGAATGGCAGCGACTATACAGCTGTCCCCTTCGACTGCGGCGACACTGATGAGGCTATGGAGATAGGTTATATCACACTGAAAAATGTCATCCTCAGCGAGATGGCTGAGATCTATATCAAAGAGCTGAAAGCCTACCTCAACATAGACTGAATACAGGAACAGTATCATCAGTTATAGGTCATTCCTATAACTGATGATAATCCTTTTATATTGGACATTTAATTAATGCCATTGTATAATTAAAACATACCAAAACGATAGGAGATATTGCTATGAAAGAGATAATCTGGTTAGGAAGAGGCGGTCAGGGCGCATTCACAGCTGCTAAGCTGCTCGGAGCTGCTTATACTTCCGGCGGAAACCTCTATGCACTCGCTTTCCCTTCATTCGGTCCGGAAAGAAGAGGTGCTCCCGTAAGAGCCTTCACTAAGCTCGATACAAAGCCTGTCCTGGACAGAAGTCAGACGGAAAAGGCTGATTATATCGTTGTCCTTGATGACACTCTTTACTCCCCTGAGCTCAATAAGCTCCTTAAAGAGGACGGAAAAATAATCATTAATTCAAAGTCACCGGCAGAGGGCGCAGAGACCTTCGATGCCGGAAGAATAGCTGCCGAATTCAGACTTCCTACGGTAAATACCGTCATGCTGGGACTGCTTACCGGTATTTCCGGAATAATTTCTGCGGATGACGCTGTCTGTGCCATAAAAGAGCATATGCCGGCTAAAATACAGGAACGCAATATCAATGCTCTTCAGGAAGCTGTACAGGAGGTGCTTCAATGAGACCATTTATCAGAGAAAAAAAGAGCTTCTCTTTTCAGGAAGTCCCCGAAAACACCTCTTTTGAGGCAGGATATCTTGTTTCAGTCAACAGCGGCTGGAGAAGCATCAGACCAGTTATAGATAATGCAAAATGCGTCGGATGTGAACAGTGCTATCTGTACTGTCCGGACGGCGTGATATCGATAAAAGACGGCAAAGCAGCCATTGATTACGACTTCTGTAAGGGCTGCGGCATCTGTGCTAAGATCTGCAGGATAGGTGCAGTCAGAATGGAGGAGGAAAACTGATGAGCAAAAAATTTCTCTCAGGCAATGAGGCCTTTGCTGAGGGCATCAGACTTGCCCGGCCGGAGGTCATTTCTGCCTACCCTATCACTCCGCAGACTATAGTTGTTGAACGTCTTTCTGAAATGGTGGAGGACGGAAGCCTCACCGCTGAGTACGTTCATGTTGAATCTGAACATTCAGCTCTTTCATGTGCGATCGGCGCAAGTGCTGCCGGTGCAAGAGCTTTTACAGCCACTTCCTCACAGGGTCTGCTCTATATGGCAGAATGTCTCTACTACGCTGCCGGCGGACGTTTTCCCATCGTAATGATGAATGCTGACCGCTCCACAGCACTGCCATGGAATATCTACGGCGATCAGCGTGACAGCCTCTCTCAGCTGGACAGCGGCTGGATACAGGCCTATGCCGAAAACGCTCAGGAAGCGCTTGACCTTGCTCTCATGAGCTATAAGATCGCTGAAAATAAAGCGGTCTCTACTCCCTATATGGCAAATCTTGACGGATTTATCCTCACCCATACCTACGAGACCGTGGATATCCCAGAGCGTGAGCAGGCTGACAGATTCCTGCCGCCCTATGAGACAGATAACCGCATAGACTTCGATAACCCGAAGAATATGGCCTTCTCAGCAGGTCCCGATACCAACTACATCTTCAAATTCAAGGAGCACCAGGGAGTACTCGCTGCAAGACAGGTCATCAGAGACACTGAAAAGGAGTTTGCTGAGATTTTCGGCAGAAAGTACTCCGGTCTCATCGATACATATCTCACAGATGACGCAGACTATATACTTGTAACACTCGGAAGCATTGCCGGACTCTGCCGTGAAACTGCGGATAAGCTCCGTGAAAGCGGTGTAAAAGCAGGTGTGGTCCGCATCCGCTATATGAGACCTTTCCCCAATGAGGAAATAGCTGAGGCACTCAAAAATGCCAGGGCCTACGGTGTCCTCGAAAAGGATATCAGCTTCGGAAATGAAGGAGCTGTTTTCACAAATGTTAACTCAGCACTGAAAAAAGCCGGGATCAATATCAGCGGATATAACTTCATCGGCGGACTCGGCGGAAGAAATATCTCTGCCGGAGATATCCAGGATATCTTCAGCGGTCTTATCAACGGCACTGACAGTGTTAATTTCATCGGAATAGGAGGCGGTAACAATGGCTAATAAAGTCGCAGACAGCATTTCCCGTGAGGAATTTTTCTACGGTCACAAGGCCTGTGCAGGCTGCGGAGGCAGTCTCGCTGTAAGAGCTGCACTAAAGGTACTGGGTAAGAATGCAGTCTCAGTCCTTCCTGCCGGATGTATGTCAGCTGTAGGATTCAATTTCCCGCAGCTTTGTTTCTCAAATAATTCTATTATTTCTACATTTGCAGGTACTGCTTCTATGCTTACAGGTGTGGAGGCCGGCCTCAGGGCAAAGGGATACAAGGACTTTACCGCTGTAGGCTTCGCCGGTGACGGAGGTACTGCTGATATAGGAATACAGGCACTTTCAGGTGCTATTGACCGCAATGACAATATCATCTACATTTGCTACGACAACGAGGCCTATATGAATACCGGTATCCAGAAAAGCGGTCTCACTCCCTTCGGAGCAAAGACCACTACTACTCCTGCCGGACAGAATATTCACGGAAATATAAGACCAAAAAAGAATATGTTCGAGATAGCTGCTGCACACGATATCCCCTATGCTGCCACTGCAAGTGTCGGCTATCTTCCGGACTTCATAGAAAAGGTCAGAAAAGCCTCTCAGATACAGGGCACAAAGTATATCCACGTTATCGCACCCTGCCCTACAGGCTGGGGTATCCCTGTTGACGAGACCATAAATATCGCAAAAGAAGTTGTGGACAGCGGCCTCTGGTATCTTGCTGAATACGAAAACGGTCAGTTCACTCTGAACCATAAGCCAAAGAGCTTCACAAGCGTTGAGGATTACCTGAAAAAACAGGGCCGCTTCAAGCACCTCACTGATGAGGATATTAAGATCATAACCGATTCCCGTGACAAGAAATGGGATCATATAGAAAAGAATTTTATTTACAGATAACTTATAAATTTTTCCTATAACAGATGATAGTCCATTAGTATTGGACATATTGGAAATGTTGGTGTATAATTAAAGCATACCAAACAGATAGGAAAAATAATTATTGAATAAATGGAGGAAATTATCATGAGCAGAGATATCAATAGCAAATACTGGGACGAAGAACTGGAAACACTTCCCCGTGAAGAACTTGAAAAGAGACAGCTTGAAGACCTTAAGGAGATCGTAAAATTCGCTTACGACAATGCTCCCTACTACAAGCGCTCCTTCGATGAGGCTGGCGTAAAACCCGAGGATATCAAGACACTGAAGGATATCCAGAAGTTCCCGTTCATAAACAAGAAAACTCAGCGTGACACTCAGGGCGTAGGTTCATTCCTCGGTGAGCTGGCAGCTGTTCCGGAAGAGGATGTTGTATTCATCTCCACTTCCTCAGGTTCTACAGGAGTTCCTACAATGAGCCCCTTCACAAAGAAGGACTTCGATGAATTCCAGGAGACAGAGAGCCGCTGGTTCTGGCAGGTCGGAATGAGACCTAATGACCGTTACGTTCACGCTCTTAACTTCTCACTCTACGTCGGCGGTCCTGACGTTATCGGCGCTCAGAACCTGGGTGCACTGTGTATCTGGGGCGGTACTCTCCCCAGCGAGAGACTTCTCTTCATCCTTAAGACATATCAGCCTACTATAATCTGGACTTCTCCTTCATACGCATGGCAGCTCGGTGAAAAGGCTGTAAAGGCCGGCTACGACCCGAAGAAGGACTTCAATATCAAGAAGATAATCGTTGCAGGTGAGCTTGGCGGTTCTATCGACGCTACAAGAAAGGCTATCGAAGAGCTCTGGGGCGCTGAGGTTTACGATTTCTACGGCCTCTCAGATATATTCGGTGCCTGCGCTGCACACTGCGAATACCACGACGGTCTCCACATCGCTGAGAACCATATCCTCGTTGAAACTGTGGATATCCACACAGGCGAGGTACTTGAGCCCGGTCAGGTAGGTGAACTGGTATTCACCACTCTCCGTAAGCACGCAAGACCTCTCATCCGCTTCAAGACAGGCGATATCGGCCGTATAGACACTACAAAGTGCAAGTGCGGACGTACTCACGGAAGAATAAGCATCCTCGGCAGAAAGGACGATATGTTCATTGTTTCAGCAGTTAACGTATTCCCCAGCGATATTGAGGCTGTTATCCGTGAACAGAGCGGCATCACCGGCGAATACCTTATCCGTATCTTCGAGAAGGACTTCACCAGCAAGTATGCTGTTGAGATAGAGAAGAATGCTGACAATACCAAGAGCGACGATGAAGTTGCAGAGCAGGTAAGTGCAGCACTCAAGGCTCGTACAGGTGTTAAGCCTGCAAGAGTTGTCGTTCATCCCGACGGCGGTCTGAATACACGTTCAGAGCACAAGTCAAGAAGAGTTATCGACGAGAGAAATGTTGACTACAGCATCTGATCGTTGTATAATAATAATAGTTTATATAAATCACGGGCGCACATTGTGCGCCCGCATCGTATATGCAGTGTAAGGAGAAAATAATATGCCAGAATTATCTAACAGAACAGCAACCTTTACCGATTCTGTCATCAGACGTATGACAAGAATATCCAATAAATACGGAGCTGTCAATCTCTCCCAGGGATTCCCGGATTTTGACCCGCCCAAGGAGATACTCGACCGCCTCGCTCAGGTCACAAAGGAGGATTTCCACCAGTATTCTATAACCTGGGGAGCTCAGAACTTCCGTGAGGCTCTTGCTGAAAAGCAGTCCAGACTCATGGGCAGGAATATCGACCCAAACGGTGAGATAGTCGTTACCTGCGGCAGTACAGAAGCTATGATGGCTGCCATGATGTCAGTTACAAATCCCGGAGACAAGGTCATCGTTTTCTCCCCTTTCTATGAGAATTACGGTGCAGACACTATCCTCTCGGGAGCTGAGCCTATTTATGTGCCGCTGATACCGCCTTCATTCAGCTTTGATGCTGACGTTCTCGAAGCTGCTTTCAAGCAGCACCCAAAGGCTATAATCCTCTGCAACCCTTCTAATCCCTGCGGTAAGGTGTTCACCTATGAGGAGCTCAGCATAATTGCCGGTTTTGCTAAAAAATATGATACCTTCGTTATCACAGACGAGGTTTATGAGCACATCGTTTACGCTCCGCATAAACACATCTACTTCGCAAGCCTTCCGGATATGTGGGAGAGAACTATCTCCTGCTCGTCCCTGTCAAAGACCTACTCAATTACCGGCTGGAGACTGGGATATGTTATCGCTCCTCCTGAGATAATCGATACAGTAAAGAAGGTACATGACTTCCTCACTGTAGGAGCAGCTGCTCCCCTGCAGGAGGCCGCTGTTACAGGTCTCCGCTTCGGTGATGATTACTATAAATGGCTCCAGGATAAATATACCGAAAAGCGTCAGCTCTTCCTCGAAGGCCTCGACCGCATCGGCATCTCACATACTGTACCGGAGGGAGCTTACTATATCCTTCTCGACATCTCAGAATTCGGCTATGCAAGCGACCTTGACTTCTGCGAAAAGCTGGCAGAATACGTTGGTGTGGGAGCAGTTCCGGGATCAAGCTTCTTCAAGGAGCCTGAAAACCGCTACATAAGACTGCACTTTGCAAAGAAAAATGAGACCCTCGAAAATGCTCTCGAACGTCTCAATGATATCAGAAAGAAAATGCCGGCAGCTAAATGATAAGCCGGATCGGATCACTGAAAAAGCTCAGGCAGTAAAGCTATACAGGGCGCTCATAAAAACGGGCGCCCTGATCTTTTCAGTGCGCCCTGATAAAATATTCTGACCCATAATTTAAGGGAGGCCCGGAAGCCTCCCTTAATTTTTTATCAGTCTGAATCTGCTGCGTCTACTACTTCGTCTATGACATGATCTATAATATCATCTCTTGTTTCATCTTCTTCTGCATATATTCCGATCGTATCCTTGATAAGCTCCTTAAGGCCTTCCTTGATCTGATCCGCCGTTGTGGAATCATCCGGTGTTATCATTCCGAGAAGTATATCCTTAAGATCCTTGAGCATATCAACTATCAGATTCATCAGTGCCACGCAGGCCTTAGCCTGATCCTCCTTAGTCTCTGCCACGCAGTAGTCGTAGAATGTTTCAAGAAGAGTTACTCTGTAGCCAATGATGTCTGAAAGGTGCTTGACAGCTCTGTAAAGCTCCATTCCTCCAAGGAATACGGGGATTATTCCGCCGCCGCTTGCTGCAGTAAGTGTTGCTACTGCCTGATTGAACTCTACTCCGATACTGAATTCAAGGAGAATATAGTACATGGACTGAGCTCCGGTAAACATACCTGTATAAAGCCTGTCTGTATCTACATCAAGGTCGATAAGCCTCTGAGCCATTGCATCACCGTAAAGATCGGTATCTTCATCCTCAGAGCCGCCGTTTGTTCCGCCTGAGAGCTTGAATACGAAATGATCGTAGCCAACAAAGTCTGCTATGATATATCCTGTACCGCTCCACTTATTGATAGTGACACGCTTCTCCGGAACTATGATCGAATAGCCCTTCTCAACACTGCTGCGTATCTCGCTCTTCTCATCTTCATCAAGCTCTGCCTTTGCAAGCTCGGTATCGATATTATCAGCGTTGATATTTATCATTCCGATGCCTTCTTCAGCAGCCTTATTGAATACCTCTACTGTAGATACACCGTTTGAAAGAAGCAGATCGTCCCAGATGGATCCCTCGTAGTAGGACTCCATGTATGAAACATTGAACATATAGTCGTTTCTTGCATCAGTATCTCCGCTTCTGCTGAAGGTGATGCCTGTGTTATAGGAAACGTCGATAAGGAATCTGCCGGGGAGCATACCGAGTGTATAGCCTGTTATCTCGTCCTCCAGGGAGTTTGTCCTGTAGGCTGTCATAAGCATCTTTGTATGTCCGCCAAGCTCGATATTGTTCATGCTTGCTGTAGTGCTTCCGTATGCATCACAGTTGAGGAAGTAATAGTTTCCGGCGAAATTAAGATATGCGCCGATCTTATCCTCATCGTAGTAGCTCTTGGGATCAGGAGCTTCCGCAGCAGGCTTAGGTGCTGAGGGATCGCTTATATCAAGGCCATTATTCTCAGCAGCTGCCTTGAGTGAAGCATTGAACTGATTCTCTGATATGCCGCCGATATCAAATACCATTGCATAGGTGCTTCCGATATTGAGCTCGTCAGTCCAGGTATTGCTCATACCATTTGTGGTTATGCGTGTTGTAAGAGTACAGTTCTCACCAAGTCTCCATGCACCGTTATGGAAGAAGTAGTACTCATCTTCAAGCTCGATAAACTCTCCCACTTCATCGCTGTGATCGCTGAGAGTATACTGTGCAGCTACCTCACCGTCTACATAAAGTGCGGGAAGGAATGTGTTTCTGTAGATCGAGTTCCTGTCCATATCGAATATGTTTGCCTTTCCGCCCATATTTCCTTCAAAGCGGAGGGTCATGCGCTTGTTGTAAACATCGCTGATCTTGTATTTGCCCATATTCTTTCCGGATATGCTGTTTGAAACTGCAAATTCTACTGTATCACACTTGTTTATCGGGATCTCATTGAAGTTTTTGATATTATCGCTTGCAAGTGCATAGCTGAGTGAGGCAGGAAGTCTGTTGAATTCCTTCTGGTCAGTTGTTCTGCCGTATGCATATGCTGGCTCACTGCTGACTGACACTGGACCGCTGAACAGATCACTGAGAGTGCTGTCGCCGGTCTTTTCTGTAAGTGCAGCTACATGAGGCTCGATAGAATCAAGTATCTCGCCAAGATCTGTACCTGCGTAGCTGTCTCTCTCGGAAACTATATCAACAGTCTCCTCAGAAGCAGGTGTTACCTCTTCATAAACGAGAGTTGAGCTCTTTATAGACGGATCAAGTGATACCCATACTCCCAGGTCTTTCAGAGCTTCATCTGTTTCTCCGGTCTCGCTGGCCGGAACATATACCTGTACGAATACCTCTTCCATCCTGAGGAGTTTTGAACCGTCTGGTGCTGTCATTATGCCTGCATTCTTTCCGTTGCTGGCAATTATTCTCTGGCCGATATCAAATGTATCAACTGCCATGAGTGATCTGAGCTGATCGGATGTGAGGATGATATCTGCATCTGAATATCTTGCAGGATATCCCATCTCACGGAGTATTCCTATGAGCAGGCTGGCCTGATCGTAGTCATTTCCACGCTTGAGATCAAATGCACCTGCTGCTCCTCTTCTGGAGTTGGAATACGGCTCGAAGCTGATATTGTTGTATACATACTCATAGGCATCTGCCGGTGATTCAAAGGTCTTTGCTATTTCCTTGATCTCCGGGCTGAGCTGGGTTTCGGAGGTCTGCTTAAGAGCCTCCTGCATCTCAGGCTCAGCAAGCTCTGACTCGTATGAGCCGGCTACCTGTATATCGAATACCTTTTCATCTGAATAGCCGTCGCTGTCCTTGCCGACTGCCCTGAAGCTGTAGCTGCCTGTCTTATCCAGTGAAAGTGTGACAGATGAGCTTCCGTCACTGTTCTTTGTAAGGCCGGATGTAAGATCCTGCTGTCCCATCCAAAGCTCTGTAGCATCAAACGGTACTCCGTCAGCAGATGAAAGCTTTATGGTAAATGACTCTGCCGGCTTTACTACAGAAGGAGCATCCGCTGTTATCTTGCGGTTCTCAGTATTCCTGTATACTGTAAGTGTTCCTTCCTTCTCGGTATAGTTACCGGAAGGATCCTCTGCTCTGATGACAAGTCTGATCTCTCCGACTTCCTCAGCTGTAAATGTGTATGTACCGCTCTCGGCATTTTCCTTAAGCTCACTGCCGTCCTTAGTCACCTTGAGGATGACCTCGCCGCTGTCGTCAGTTGCCTTGACTTTAAGGGTCACTTCATCGCCCTTGCGTATGACCTCGGGGATAACTGATATCTCCTCTATCACAGGGCATTCAATATCGTCTGTTGCAGACATATAGAAGCTGACTGCAGCAGGCTCGGAAGCATTTCCGGCAGCATCATAAGCTCTGATAGTAACTGTCTTGTCTCCGGCAGCTATATCTGCGGGCATTACTACCTGTCCGGACTCCATATCAAAGTCGAGATTTTTTCCGTCCATAACTGCTGTAACTCTTGTTACGCCTACGTTATCGGAGTACTCGCACTTTACAACAGGAGTTTCACTCTTCTTATAGGTCTCCTTATCAGCAGATGCTGTTATCACAGGAGCGACTGTATCTCTTACTGTAACAGTATATGTTCTTTCCTGAGTATTTCCGGATGTATCTGCTGCTGTTATCTTAAGCTCATACTTTCCTGCTGCTGCCTCAGGGACAGTACAGGTGAAGCTGCCGCTGCCTGTCTCAACAGGCTTTCCGTCCAGCTCAGCAGTTACCTTGTCAAGCTTATAGTTATCAGTAACATCCACTGTGAGCACAGCACTGTCACCTGTACCGTAGCTGCTCTTATCGGGAGTTACATTGATGACCGGTCTTGTAGTATCAGAAATTACTGTTGTTTTCTCAGCTGTTTTCTGATTTCCTGCTGCATCTGCTGCAGTGGCAGAAATAACATACTCCTTAAGCTCGGATGTATCAAGCAGATATCTGCCATCCTGGTCAAGCTCAACAGGCTGACCGTTGACTGTCACCTCAAGGGATTCTACCTTGATATTGTCGCTGGCAGTAACTGTCACATAAGCCTTATCGTACTTGTATTCGTATCTGCTGCTGACACTGATATTTACAGAAGGAGCTGTCTTATCCTCTGTTATTACTCTGAGGCGGGCTGTTGCAGTTCTCTCGTTGCCGCTGGTATCAGCTGCAACTACCTTGAATACATCATTCTTTGTACCGTTTTTGTCAAGGTTGGTATCATCTGATACATAATGATATGTATCATCACTGCTGAGCTGTACCTCCTTGTCATTGACATACAGCTTGTAGTCTCTTACTGCAACATCATCAGTAACAGTTACTGTTACATCAGTGCTCTCGCCGGCTATGACTTCTATTTTGCTGAGAGCTATCTTTATATTCGGTCCGTACTTATCCTCAACAACATTTGTCTTGTATGTTGACTTATTGACATTGCCCTCCCTGTCAGCAGCGGTAAGTGTGAACACATATGTACCTGCGCTTTCAGGTGTGAATGTATATGAGTACTCCTTCTCGATAGCACCATTCTTGCGGTCAAATCTAAGGAGCTCTGTCTCTTCATTCTCAGGCTCGCCCTCTGCATTGGACTTCTTGACGCTGAGTACAAGTGAATCCAGCTCTGTCTCATTATCATATGCCTTAAGCTTGAAGTCTGCGCTGTTGCCTATTATGATATTAGAGCTTCCGCTCAGGCTGACATACGGCATTCCTGTATCAGGACGTACAGTAACTGTGTATTTATATGTGGATGTATTTCCTGCCTTATCTGTTGCTGCAGCCTCAAATACATACTCACCGGGCTGCTTATTTGAGAAGGTGTAGGTATTCTCCTCTGAAAGCGGGACTTCCTCGCCGTTGCAGGTGAGTACAAGCTTTGCGATCTCATCGTTATCGCTGGATGTAACTGTAAGGTGTGCCTCATTCTCAGGATATACCCAGCTTCTGTCAGACTTGATATTAACGCTCGGAGCCTGTCTGTCCATTTTGATAGTGCGCTCTTCAGTAGTCTTGTTGCCGTACCAGTCAAATGCATCGACTATGATAGTTGTCTCGGTAAGATTATTTGAAGGAAGAGGTACGGATACAAGGTAATCCTCGTCCTCTCTGATCTCTGCTATACGCAGTGTCTCTCCCCATACGGAGGGATTCTTATAGAGTGCTCTTACCCATGCTACCTTTTCGGGATCCTCAAAATTTATATTGAATGTAAGAGGCTCCTGATACTGTGTGGCATATTCCGGTGTCTCAGTAAGTGACATCTTTACTGCCTTGAACTCTTCCTTCTCTGACTCCTGCCAGAGAGTAGTCTTAGGAAGAACTGTTACAACAACTGAGGCCTCGGTCTTTATACCGCCTGCTGTTATCTCGGCAGTAACAGTATGCTCACCTTCCTTATCGAAAACAGCTGTGCTTATCAGGCTGCTGCTGCCTTCAACAAGCTTTCCGCCGTCAGCAGACCATTTAATATCTGTTACGCTGTCGTATTTTCCGCCTATATCGAGCCAGAATGATACAGGCTCATCAACAGAAACCGCTCTGCCGCCCTTTATAACTGCATCTGCGCCCTGACGGAGATCAGATACTTCAGTTTCATCTGAGTATATAGTCAGATCATAGAGCACAGGTGATTCTCCGTCGCCTGATGCCTTCATCTCTGCCTCTGCACGGATGTATCTGCCCTTGAGGTCAAGCTCCTGACCGTTTGTGACTCTTGTTCTCTCTGAGAATTCAACTCCGTCATCACTTGTGCTGATGTAGATATCCATTGCGGAATCACCGTAGTAATCCGCATTCCACTTGATATATGACCAGGGGCAGTCCTTGACTCCGCTGTCGAATGTCTTGCTCTGCCAGCTTCCTCTGTCAGCAAATCCGTCATTGCCTACGATGATATCATCCAGATATACAACGCTTCCCTCTCCGTCAGAATTATAGGATATGAGCTTTGTATCCCTTGTGACCTGAACATATCCCTTATCTGAAATAAGTCCTGTGGTAAGGTCAAGTCCGATATCGTCAACGGCATTTATCTCAAAGGTATTGTAATTCCATGAGAGAGTTACTGAGCCGTCATCGTTATATACTGTTGAATCCGGAGCCTTCTTGAGGGCACCATTCTTTATCCAGTCAGCATTTGTAACTGTAGTAGTGAATGTTACATTTCTTGCTGCAAGATTATATACTGTATCAGCTATATTCAGCAGGAATTTTGTGATGGCATCCGCATCCGGGCAGAGCTTGTATGCTCCGTTGGTTTTTATTGCCACATCCTGAACTGTGCTGGTATCGCTGAAATTGTATGAGAAGGGATTTATCTCGAATGCATATACCTTTGTGCCGTTTTCACGGAATATTGCGGCCTGCTCCATAGCGATCTCATCATCGTTTGCATAGTCCCAGCCGTTTTCTCCGTCAGCAAGAAGGAATATATACTTGCTGCGGTCTGCGCTCTCCTCGTCGAACATCTCATTATTTACGATGCGGAGACCGTTTCCGTAGTCGCTTCCGCCGCCGAGATCATACTTGTCTATGGCAGCGATAAGAGCTTCCTTGTCATTGGTAAGAGGAGTATTGAGTCTGTCAAGTGAGGTTATTCCCAGTCTGTCATTGGGTCCCATTGACTCGATTATCTGAAGGGCTGCTGCCTTGATAGTTGGTCTGTACTCAGCTATACTTCCGGAGTTATCGATACAGAGCACAACATCGTTTCCGTTTCCTGTAACAAGCTGTCCGTATCCCTCCAGAGAGAAATTAAGATCCAGCTTATCTCCGCCGGCATTTATGGAGGACTTGCTCTGCTTAGCAGTAACATTTACTCCGCTCTCATTTGAATTACCGTACTTCTTTTCCTTTGCAGCAGGTGTATCCTTGGCAGGAGCGATCTTAAGCTCGTCTCCAGAACCGTCTGATGAATCAAGTCTGCCTGAGCTGAAATCCTCGGTAGATGTATATGTTACGACAGGACCGTCAGTAACCACAGCCTTGATAGTATCAGAAGCGTGTTTGCTTCCCAGATCAGCTGTAAGTGTTATGTCGTACTCGCCGGAGGCTGAGAAGCTGAGCTCCGGGCTGAGTGTGTCAGCATTTTCGATCCTGACTCTGTCTGCCTGAGAAGCAGGCACTGAATAGAGCAGATCAGCCTGTTCATTTGAAACAGTTCCGCTGAGCACCAGTTTTTCGTTCTTGTTAAGAAATACCCTGTCCTCTGTATGAGCCTTGCACTCAAGTCCGAAGAAGCTCCTGTAGGCAACACTTACAGAAGTGCCGTTTATCTCTATGCTGTCAGCATAGATACCGCCGATAACTGAGATATTCTTGGCATTGATGCTTACCTTTCCGTTGGGAGCATAGATGATACCGGTATAATCAAGCTCCGCAGCATCAATTGTGATATCACCGTCCTCAGACATTATCATTGCCTGGGAAAGCTCGCTGTTATCTGCAATGCTGATATCGATATCGCCCTTTGCGGATAACCTTCCGCTGCCTCTCAGGTCAGCGTGTTCTATCTTAAGGGCACCGCTGGTGTATACAGAGCTTTCTGTAAGGTCGATAGCTGAATCAAAGAGTTCCTTGTCGCCCTCAAATTCAAAATCATATGTATCAGCCTTGTTGATAAGCTCAACATAATCAGGGATATCACAGTCAGTATTCTGGTCGCCCAGTGACTTCAGACCGGATACCTTGAAGTTCTCCTGCTTGCCTGTATAATCCGTATCCTTTCCGGAGTACATACCGCCGCTGACAGACACGCTCTTCTCATTGAGCTTTACACTGTTTTCCGCAAACAATGCGATCTGTGCGGTCTCAGCGTCGATATCTGCGATATTCTCGGCAAAAGTCTTTGAAAATACTGCCAGAGGCATATATGCTGCTGTAGTAGTAAGAGCTATTGCAGAGGCTGCGGCTCTTCTTATCAACTTATTCATCGTCCTCAGCCCTCCTCTTCCTTAAGACCGCAGCTGCTGCAAGAGAAACTGCTCCTGCACCGGCAAAGGCATATACGCCCTTGTCTCCGGTCTTGGGAGAATCCTTCTTGGTCTCGTTGCTGCCTGTGCCTGCCTTCTCACTGTAGAGGCCGTACTTTGTTCCGCAGGTCATATCCTCGCCTGCTTTAAGGGTCTTGTCAGACCAGGTCAGTGCAACGGCATTGTCAGAAACCTCTCCGCCTGCTTTGTATCCGAACTGAGCATTATAGATATCCTTCCAGTCGGCCACATCCAGAACATCAGGAGCCTTGCTGCCGTCTGAGGTTATACCGTAAGCAGTTATTGCTCCCGCTGAATTCTTTATGCACCATGTCTCGGGAAGACTGCTGCCGGAAAATGAAGTCTCAGTTGTGTATGCTGTTCCGCTTACCTGTACAGCATCGCTTTCCGAATCTGCAATAGTCGGATCGATGACAGTGCGGACGGATATCTTCACATCATCCTCAGTCTTGTTCTCAGCGATATACTCAATCCTGAGCATATCATAGCTGGAAGTGTTTCCGGTGGAGAAAGAGAGCTTCTGAGTTATCTCAACTCCGTCGAAGTTCTGAACTGTGATAACAGCACCGTCACTGTCTGTATAGGGCTTCCTGACATTTTCTCCCTCACTGAAAAGTCTTACTGTACCGTTTATGTTCACCTGTGCGAACGAGGTGCAGTACTGTGAGTAGGTAAGGGTCTCCGAAGGATCATCGCTGTTCTTTCTCAGCATATATCCGCCGAAATCCTTTGCATCACTGTCATCCTGGACTGTGAGTTCAAGGTAATCGTTATGGATACTGATACCATTGGTCACAACAGGCTTCATAGAGAAGCCGGCTGCTGCAAAGCTGCATACAGATGCCGCTGCAAGAACTGCGGAAACTCTGTTCCTATGCTTTCTCAGCACCATGACCACCTCTTTCCCTGAAAAGGAATAAAACTGTTTTCCATTTTTATTCTCCTTATAAAGTGTAGTAGTGATTGTCTTATGCACAGTTTATATAACTGTATGTATAATCCATCCTTTGTTTTATATAACTTTAAAAAAATATTTACTACTGGTAAAACAATTAATATAAACTGCTTTAAAAGTTTACCACACCTTAAACAAAATGTCAAGTCATTTTTTGTGCATCTGATACATTTTTGTTATTTGTATCTGACACCAAGTTTTTTCAGCTTTATTCTCTGTTTTTCCAGCTTTTTACCGCTGAATCTCGTGCCTGTGGCGGAGCTGATAAGTGTCACATCATACCCACGCTTGACCGCACCGGCTGCCGTTGCTCCGACACAGCCGCATTCATCCAGTCCGCATACCGCAATTTCTGAATAATCCTGAGCCTCTGCAAACTCTCTGAACTCAGCTGAGCTGAACGAATCCGGAAAGTATTTTTCAAATATATTATCCGAGACCACTTCCACCCCTTCGTAGATATCTGCCCCTTCTGTCCCTTTTATCGTGAATCCTATAAATAATCTGTTGGTGATAATATTCTGAAATACCTGACATATGTATATAATATCATCGCCGTTTTCACGGAACTCCCTGATACAGCGGTTGACCTCCGCAGTAAGCTTTGGTGTATCATAGCTGAACATATTTTTTCTTCCGTTCCCAAGATAGTCCTTCTGCATATCCACAACTATAAGTGCTCTTTTTCCTGACATTTTTATCCCTCCAGAAATCTCATTATATTTTCAGTGACAAATTTTTTCCGCTGTACTTCATCCGCAAGGTCTATGCTGCACATCTCCCTGAGCTCTTTATGGCGCAGTACAGCCAGCTCGTTCAGACTTGTAAGCTGAAAGGTGATGAGCCTGCACTCCTCCGGAGTCTTCCTGCCGGCAAAATGAGCTTCTACAAACGGCAGTCCGTCCATTCCCCGGCTGATATCACGATTCATCAGTATAAATCCGGTGACAGCCCTGGAGTAATTGAAGTTCTCTATCATCAGCTTCATCATTGTGCAGTGTATACCTATCAGCTTTTCCGCAGGCGCCGCCTCAGAACGGAGAATTTCCGCCAGTTCAGGCTCCTTGTTCTGAGCTTTTGCCATCAGCTTCAGAAAAACACGGTACAGAAGCTCCTCCCTTGAACCAAAGCAGTAATTAATCATTGCAAGATTAACTCCCGCCCGCTGAGTTATGGCTCTTGAAGTCACTTCATCTGCCGAATCACAGCCATTCATAAGCTCCTCAGCAGCTGTGATGAGCAGTTCCTTAGTTCGCTCAAGATCTCTCTTTTCCATATATGCCTCCTGTGCTTATTAAACGTGTTTAATAAGCACATTATAACACCACAGTTCATTTTTGTCAACATTATTTTGAAAAATGTTAGCATTGACTATTTTTTATCACAGCCAATTGTCTTATTTTAACAAAAAAAATTATGTTACAACTTAAAAACAGTGCGGACATATTATTGACAAAAACGGATAACAATGGTATAATTTGATTGTCTGTATATATACATATATAAATTCCATATAAGCAGACAAATTTCTTTGGAAAAAGGAGTTGTGTTATTTTGAATACTGATTCTATTTCATTCGATCTTGGATGTAATTTTGATTACAAGCTCTTTGAATATGTGGATAAGTATGATAAGAAGCACGCCATAACAAGCTTCTTCGGAAAGCTTAAGCATGACGGACTTCCCGGCGGACGCACCGCCTCCATCATACCAGATTTCACATTCGATGAGCTGGCTGATTACGTCAAGGAATGTCAGAAGCGTGATATTACTTTCAACTATCTTATAAATCCGCTTTCAATGGATCAGAACGAGATCGATCCTGTAATGGGAAAGAAGATCCGTGACTTCATCCACACTGCATACGACATCGGCATAAGAGCTTTCACTCTTAACTCACCCATACTTATCAAGTATGTAAAGAGCGAATTCAAGGACGTTTTCGTTACCCTTGGCCTCTATGCTTACCCCACCACTATCCAGCACATTGAGTACTGGCGCAACTGGGGCGTTGACGAGATCACTCTCGATCACGGCTTCAACAGAAAATTCGATGTCCTCAGAGATCTCCTTACTCAGTATAAGGATTCTGATCTCCACCTTCGTGTTATCGCAAACAATCTCTGCCTCAGAGAATGTCCGTTCCGTCTTGCTCATGGCTGCTTCGTAGGCCACTCAGACCCCGACAAGTTCTCTATGGACTACTCACTTGTTAACTGCGCTTATAAGAAGGTAACTCACCCGGCAGCTATTCTTACTGCTGAATTCATCCGTCCTGAAGATGTTCACTACTACAGAGAGCTTGCTGAAGAGACCGGAAACAAGAACTTCTCTATCAAGCTCATCGACAGAACAAGAACTACCGAATTCCTCCATAGAGTTATAAAGAGTTATATGGAAGAATCCTACGACGGAAACCTTCTCGATATCGTTAACTGGCCTCAGCCTAAGACTATAGTTACACGTCCTGACCAGAAGGACCCCAATGTAAATCCCGACGGAACACCTGCCGCTCAGCCTCAGGCAGCTGCTGAAAACGCAGGTGCACCTGCTGCTGAAAATGCAGGCGGACCTCCTCCTTGGGCTACTGGTGCAGGCGGACCTCCCCCCTGGGCTACTGGTGCAGGCGGACCTCCCCCCTGGGCTACCGGTGCAGGCGGACCTCCCCCCTGGGCTACTGGTGCAGGCGGACCTCCCCCCTGGGCTACAGGCGCTGGCGGACCTCCTCCCTGGGCTACTGGTGCAGGCGGACCTCCTCCATGGGCTACCGGTGCAGGCGGACCTCCTCCATGGGCTACCGGTGCAGGCGGACCTCCTCCATGGGCTGCAGCCGGTCCTGACGGCAAGCCTCCTATAGGACCTCCTCCCGGTGCTCCTATAATGAGATGGATGGAAATGCTCAAGCCTGAAGCTATGATAAACTACGGAAGAACAATGCACCTTCCAAAGCTCTATGTTGACAACAAAAAGCTTGACGGTTTCCTTGAGCACTTCATCAAGAACAATAACTGCTCAAAGTCACTTTGTGTAAACGACATCCTCGAAGAGGGTCAGACAGCCCCCAATGCCTGCGCTCACTGCAGCACATGGGCTAAAAAGGTCATTTCCTACGATCAGGCTGAGGTCGATCAGTGGAAGGGACTCTGTGAGAGCGTTCTCCACAGCATGGAAGACGGCTCCATATACAGGAACGACTGATCCCGGACATAACCTTTCTAATTTATCCGCTAAATATCGATCAATAACAATAACGCAACATCTTTTATATAAACTTACATAAATGATATATCCCGCTTCATGGGACGATAAGCGATGCTCAATGAGCATCGCTTTTTTTCTGCCTTTATACCTATACAGATAAAAAGATCAGTGCATAAAAAATGCCCCACATTATGTGAGGCGCAAAACTTGCTGTGTATGTGTGCAGAACAGATGATGCTTCATGTGCGGAAATAAATTTGCGTCCCAGATTTACTGAGACGCAAATATGCCTGCGTGACTTCCCGCTGGTGGACTTGAAGGGGATCGAACCCTCGGCCTCTGCGTTGCGAACGCAGCGCTCTCCCAACTGAGCTACAAGCCCTTTTTTACAATTATAGCCCTTCGGCTCCGGAAAGTCAAGAGATGTATCGTTTCAAAATAAAAAAGCCTGCGCTCCACATTATGTGAAGCGCAGAGCTGTATCCGGGACACCCCGTCTGGTGCCGGCGGCGGGACTTGAACCCGCACGGTATTGCTACCAACGGATTTTGAGTCCGTCACGTCTGCCAATTCCATCACACCGGCACAGTGCTTAAATATTATACCACCTCCATGGGATTTTGTCAACAGCAGTACAGGATTTTATTGCATAAAAAAATTTTTTGTTATCTTTTGTTGCACTTGAAAGTTCGTCTGCGTATGTGTATAATGAAAGCAGATCTGCTGGAAAAGGAGGAAGGCAATGACAGACACAGAAATTATGGAGCTGATACACAACTCACCGTCTGAAGGACACAGAGCACTATTTGAAGAATACTACAGCTACGTCTATGCTATATCGATCAATGTTCTCAGAAACTACGGTACTGCCGAGGATGCTGAGGAATGTGTTATCGACGTCTTCGCCTCTGTTATAAACAAGCTGGATGAAAGAAATGTTGGTTCGATAAAGCCATTTATCGGAACAGTCGCAAAGCACAGCGCTATAAGCATGAGAAGATCCCTTGCAGCAAGATCAGGGAAAAGCATTTCCATTGAGGAAGAGGAATTCAGCCAGCTGTCATCAGATGAAAGGGTAGACAAAAATGCAGAGAGCTCCGCTTTGAAAGAGCTTCTGCTAAATAAAGTTAAAGAGCTGGGAGAACCGGACTCCACTATCATAATCCAGAAATATTTCTACGAACGCAATGCCAAAGAGATCAGCAGTCTGATCGGCATGAACCACGCAGCAGTAAGGATGCGCTGTTCAAGAGCTGTTAAAAAGCTTCGCAGCCTTCTGCGGGATTTCTATTAAAGGAGAGATCAATATGAAAAATAATGATTTTGACAAGATGTTCAGCAATATGAACGATGAAACTACAGAAAAGATCGCTGAAGAATATCCAACTGGCGATAAGAAGCACCGTGACCGTGTCTACAAAGAAGTAGAGCGCCGTGTTGGTGAAGGCTTCTCCGGCTCAGGTGATGAGGTAAGAGGCGTTGAGACCTATCGTCCCAGACCATACCTCAGATTCGCTTCCGCAGCAGCTGCTGTTGTTATTGCTGCCGGAGCTGTCGGCGGAGGATACTTCCTTATGAACAAGTCCTCAAAGAATTCGGATAAATTAGTCCCTGCATCAGAAATATCAGAGTCCGTTGAGATAACAGACCCTGTAACTATTGTGGAGGAACCGGCCACAGAGGCGGTAACTGAGGCAGTCACTGTGCCTATGTTATTGACAAAGGATGAGCTAATTGAAAAGATCAACAACAGAACATATGAAAATTATGATCGCTTAAGCATCGAATACACTCTTTCCAGCGGTTCCGGAGCTTCTGTTGAACACGGTATAGCCATAAGAGACGGTATCACAGGCAATGAATCCCTTACACAGACCTGGGCACACAGCGCCGATTACTTCAAGGAATTCGATCCTGAAGAATATGATATCGATGAGCTTATGAAGGAAGAAAACACCTGCAACGAGATGTTCTTCTACAAGGACCTTTTCATCTGCATATACAACAATGGAACTGATGCTCCTGCTGAGTATTCAGTAACCGACCGTTCCGACTGGATCCTTGACGATCCCACTGTATTCCGGAATCTGTATTCAGAAAACATCGCTGTTGACCTCGACATATATAACATTGATGACTCTACAAGCAGCACTGTTTACCTCGGAAGACAGTGTACGGAAGCACGCATCTACGGTGTGGAGAAAGAACTTCAGGAGCGTCTGAAACAGAAATATGACCTTGGAGATCCGATGACAGAACCCGGTGAGTCAAATGAAGACCTGACCAGAGAAACGATCATCACTGTTGACAACGAGACCGGTTTCATCCTCAGAGCTGTGACCACTATCGGCGATTACACTGAAGAATTTAATGTTGATGAAATACTCTTCAATGATGACGCTGAGCTTGCTCCCAACGGTGCTTATATAAAGAAAAAGATCGAAGGACTTACCCCTGTCAGCGATAAGGCTGCAGAATTTGATCTGAGCGCACTTGATGAGGACGCTGCCGGATCAGAAGAAATAATAGAAACACCAACAGATGAGTACAGCTATAAAGACTCCACAGCCGATGATACAACATCACCTGAATATGAAGTAAACTCCAAGGGTCAGACCTACGGCGGTGCAGGCTACCCAATATCAAAAGAAAACATCGATCTGCTCCCTGACCTTATCGGCTTCGGTATAAACGGCGGAATAGACAAAACTGAGCAAACATATCTCAATACCAAGGAATTCATCGACACATTTGTTAACTGTGAAGCAGCATTCGATATGCAGGAGCCATTAAACAATATCTCAGATACAGCAGTTTCAGTAGATGTTAACTTATACGATGAAGAGGGCAATTTCCTCAGAACTTTCACATTCTACACCGAGCCTGATAACCTCAAATAATACCTGACAGCTTCAGCTAAAAGCTCCCGCTGAGCCTCCGAAATATAAAATGAAAACAGCCTCCGTACCCCACGGCGGCTGTTTTCTTGTGTATTGAAGTCTCCCTCTCAGGACTTCATTCCCCATATATCTATCCCTTTGGCAGATTTGCTTCTATCCCCTGTGAGAAGGAAAATTCTTACCGTCAGTCTGCTCTTTCAAAGACCTGCTCATTTCCGAAGCTGTCAGTAAATGTGAGTGTATCCCCGTCGACCTTTACTGTATCCTTATCACCAGCCTCATCCTCGTCAAGTCTGATCTCGCCGCTTTCCTCATCATATGTATATGAATGAGTCTCAACGACAGTCATGTAGGACACACCTTCCTTTTCAAAGGTAAGGAAGCCCTCTTCTCCGGAGGCGTTCATTTTTTCAGGTATCTCATAATCACCATACATATCCTCGCTTTCCTCTTTGCGCTCAAATTTCAGGACTTCCTGTCCGTTCTTGCCTGCGGAGAGCACCTTGTTATCAAAATCAAGTATCTCAAGATCCATTCCGCTGACAGTGATCTTGTCATCATAGAGAGCCATATATTCCGAGGAATCCATTTTTGCACTGAGAGTTACACTGTCTTTTTCAAATTCCATGGAGGCTGTTTCGATCTTCATGCCTTCATCATACTGTTTTTTCTTTGTCTCCTCTGTCATTTCCCACTTGCCGATTATGCCCTTATCCTTTTTCTTGTCGGATGAACCTTCGTCCTTGCCGCAGGACGCAAATGCGGAAACAGCTGTAAGGCAAATGAGGATCGCAGATATAGCTTTTTTCATTATTATTTATCCTTTCATTATTGAGCATTATTTTCAGTCTGCGGCTGCTTTGCAGTATTTGAAGAACCGCCGAGGCTGTCAAGATCGACATCTATGAGCATACCGCTTTCAGAACCGGTGACCTTAGGCATTACACCGTCCCACTTCTGTATCTGCTCGTAGGCGATGACCTTATCTGACAGGGACTCCTCAAGGAGTTTGTTGGCATCTGCCTGTGCCTGAGCCTTTGCGAGCATTGCATCCGCCTCAGCCTGTGCAGTTACTCTCTTGTTCTTTGCTGAGGTTTCAGCGATAACTTCTGTCTGGCGCTGCTCTGTCTGGGTCTTGAGCAGATTCTGCTCTGCTACCTGCTTTGACTCGATAGCGCTGTTGAATTCATCAGAGAAATCAAAGTTTACTATATTGAATTTCTCAATGTATATACCGTACTCACTGAGCCTTGAATCAAGGCTTTCCTTTACCGTGTCACTTACCTCCTGACGCTTTGTGATAAGCTCCTCAGCGGTATAGTGTGATGTGGCCGACTTCATGCACTCCTGCACAGCCGGAGCGATAAGCACTTTCTGATAGTCAATGCCTACCTTGCGGTACATCTCAGGAGACTTATCTGAAGTCAGGCTGTAGTTTACAGCAATATTGCTGCTTACTGTCTGAAGGTCCTTGGATACAGCGGATGCAGGAGTCTCATAGACCTGTATCTGATTGGACATATCCTCTACACGCTGAACAAAAGGAGCCTTCAGGTGAAAGCCCTCTGAGAGAGGCTTGCTGTTGACCTCACCCATTGTCAGTACAACTCCGGTATTTCCGGCCGGTACAATAGTAAACGAATTGGCTGCGATAAAAATTGCTGCAATTCCTGCTACTATCCATTTTATGCCCTTGAGATTTGAAGGGCCGCCAACTGAATTTCTTTTCATATCTCTTATATCAACTGCCATAATTATCCTCCGTTCAGAAATTTTACTTCAATACCTGATGTGCGCTCCCTATAAACGAGTTCCCCAACTCAGAAACACACATCAGGCATTGCCATTTTCCCATATCATGTTTCACGTTCATTTAAAGCTGATTTTCATTTTTTGCCTGAATACAGGTCATCCATTTCATTGTTCTGCTTAACGTTCCTGTACTTGTCGAAGCCCTGAGAATTATTTACCCCTTTATTCTCTTCGGGATATTCCTGATAGCTAACAAGCTCTCCGTCATATGGAGAAGAATCGTCCCTTGAGCCTCCGAAAGTAATATTCTGTCCATCCTTGCGGAAGAATTCAAATATCACTGCCAAAATAAACGGCAGACCAATAAAAAATCCTACTTCATAATCGAATACTAATGCTAAGGCAAGCAATATAACAGCAATAGCTATCTCAAATATCAAAACGACTATTTTCTGAAACAGTGTTTCTTCTGTACGCTTTTTCATTATCATCCCTCCGCTCATTCATCAATATCATGGCCTGATGAGCTTATCCAATCCTTTTTCCATTTCCGACTTCAGCCAGCCGCTTCTGTAGGCAAGCACCATTACATACATCGCCCCGGCAAGCTTTTCATCGTCGGAAATTATTTTTGTGTTTTCAGATATTTCCTGCTTGACAAGATTCTTTACAGAGTCCGTATCAAAAGCCCCCTCGTCCTCGGCTGTGAATATTATCCGGCAGAGAATATTATAAAGATTGATATCCTCTATAATATCATCAGAAGTATCCTCCACATCGCCGTTGACATAATTCATAAGCTTTGCAATGTCCTCCAGCTTCATGGCTCCTCTGAACATATTGATGAGCAATATTCTCAGGATCTGCTTTTCTGAGTATTTTTTCCCCTTCGTTGAGGATACCCAGCCTCGCTTTATCCAGTTTTGAATGGTCGTGCCTTCAAGTCCGGTGAGCTTTGATAACTGTGAGAGCGTCAGACCGCCGGTAGCTTCCAGCACAGGTGATATCTGCGAGAAAGCCTCTTCTCTGGCCTGTTCAGTGAATTTTAAAGTAGTGCCCGGTATCACACGTTCCATTGTCAAATCATCTCCTTTCGTGATGTTATGATTATATCACAGGTTCATATGAACCGCAAATCTATTCTTGTGATAATTTTGCGTATTTTTTTGATTTTTTCTGAATTTATCACTGTTTATCTCACTATTTCACACTTTTTCAAGCTTTTTCGCCGTTTTCGATTATTTATAATAAATGCGTGACAAATCTGAAAATATATGTTATAATGTATTGATAAGGCAATTAGATCCTGATGTCCGACTAAGACAAAAATGAATTTTGTCAAGCACCGGATCCGGGATATAGTTGGCACATCAACAGAAACTGCTCTTCCATCAGGAGCAGGAAATCATTCAGAATGGAGCGATCTTTATGTCAAAGAAACCCTTTTACATCACCACGCCTATCTATTATCCTTCGGGCAATCCCCATATAGGCCACTGCTATACAACAGTTGCCTGCGATTCTATAGCCCGTTATAAACGAATGCAGGGTCATGACGTAATGTTCCTTACCGGTACCGACGAGCACGGCCTCAAGATCGAACAGAAAGCTGCTGAGCAGGGCGTTACTCCAAAGGAGTACGTTGATGTTATCGTCGATAGATTCAAGAAACTCTGGGAATATATGAATATCTCCTATGACAGATATATCCGTACAACTGACGACTACCACGTTGAAGCCGTTCAGAAGATATTCAAGGCTCTCTACGATAAGGGCTACATCTATAAGGGCGAATACTCAGGCAAGTACTGTACTCCCTGTGAAAGCTTCTGGACTGATTCTCAGCTGGACGAGAACGGATGCTGTCCCGAATGTCACAGACCTGTAAAGTACGCTAAGGAGGAGGCTTACTTCTTCAAGATGTCTCCCTTTGCAGACCGCATCGAGAAGCTTCTCCTCGAAACTGACTACCTCCGTCCCAAGACAAGAGCTGTTGAGCTTGTAAACAACTTCATCAAGCCCGGTCTGGAGGACCTCTGCGTTTCAAGAACTACATTCAAATGGGGTGTACCCGTATCATTTGACGACAAGCACGTTGTATATGTATGGATAGATGCCCTTTCAAACTATATCACTGCTCTCGGCTATGAGAACTCCGCTCACAATGACTATGAGAAGTACTGGCCTGCCGATGTTCACATGGTAGCAAAGGACATCATGCGTTTCCACGCTATCATTTGGCCTGCAATGCTCATGGCGCTTGAACTGCCCCTGCCTAAGCACCTTGCTGTACACGGCTGGATAACAATGGCTGGCAAAAACGGCGAGAGCGAAAAAATGAGCAAGTCTCTCGGAAATGTTGTTGACCCATTCGTACTGGGTGAGAGATACGGTCAGGATGCTATAAGATACCATATCCTCCGTGAGATGGCTCTGGGCGCAGACAGCCTCTTCTCAAATGAGATAATGATAAACCGCATAAACTCCGACCTTGCAAACGGCTTCGGAAACCTTGTTTCCCGTACAGTTGCAATGGTGGACAAGTATTTCGGCGGCACTATCCCCTCCGAGCGTGAGGGAGATGCTCTTGACGAGGAGTTCAAATCAGTTGTCACAGGTCTCCTCCCCGAGGTGGACAAGTACATCGACGAGACAAAGCTCAAACAGGCTCTTGAAGAGATATTCAAGGTTGTTGACCGTGCAAACAAGTATATTGACGAGACTGAGCCCTGGAAGCTGGGCAAGGACGAATCAAAGAAGGCTCGTCTTGCTTCTGTACTCTATAATCTCCTTGAAGCTATCCGTATCACTTCTGCACTCCTGGCACCCTTCATGCCTTCAACTATGCCTAAGGTATGGGAGCAGATAGGTGCTTCAGAGGCTGATGTTGAGTATGATAAGCTTGACAAGTTCGGTACACTCCCTGAGAACGTAACTGTTCACAAGGGCGAGATACTCTTCCCGAGAATAGACGTTGACAAGGAGATTGAAGAACTCAACTCCATCCTTGCAAAAAATATGGCTGAGGCACAGGCAAAGCTCTCCTCTGAGGAAAAGGGAGAAGCTGCTGCTGAGCCTATCGAGCTTAAGCCTGAGATAACAATTGACGACTTTGCTAAGGTCGAGATAAGAGTTGCTAAGGTAACTGCCTGCGAAAAGGTAAAGAAGTCCGACAAGCTCCTTTGCTTACAGCTTGATGACGGCATGGGCGGACGTCAGGTCGTTTCCGGTATCGCACAGTACTACTCACCTGAGGATCTCATCGGAAAGAAGCTGCAGCTCATTGCAAACCTCAAGCCTGTCAAGCTCAGAGGTGTTGACAGCAACGGTATGATCTGTGCTGCTGATACTCCTGACGGTGTAAAGGTGATCTTTGTTGATGACTCTATCCCCGTAGGCTCAAAGATAAGATAATCGTATGTATACAAAAAGCTCCTGCATCAAGGCTGCTTTCCTGAGCGAAAATGCGATCTGCGTTTCGCCGGAGGCAGCTCACCATGCAGGAGCTTTTATTTTATGCAGGAGCATATGATCAGTGTCATAAGCGAAAAAATGCTCCTCACTGATATCAGGAGGAGTCTTCGGAGAGAGATATATGGAGAGTACTGAGTCTTTTCACATCACTTCACGGATAAACCGCTGCGAAAGACCCTTCTCACTGCCATTACTGACAATGAGCAGTATTAGAGGGGAAAAAATGTGCCTGTTAAACACCTTTACCACCGACGCAGCTTTTAGTATGGCCGGAAAAGTGCCTATTCTTCTCCGTCCTGCACGAACCCCGCTGCGGCAATGGCTCTGCAGATCCCTTTTTGATTCCGATATACCTCTGCTCTGCTGCATAATCAGCAGTCATATCCCCTGAAGAGCGGCGGTATCCTTTTTCGGCTTTGCGTGATCTACATATAATATTATACTCTTTTTTCGGCTTAATACAATTGACTAAACTATCATTTTAAGAAGATTATTGTAAATCCATGAAAAAAATATGCAGAATAGTCTTGCATTGTTTTCAGATCTATGATAGAATAGTACATATATAAGACTGTTCCGTGAGGTATCAGCCGGAAAGGAGGATGAGCAATTGAAAAAAAGACTTCTGATCGGTGTCATTATTACCGACTGCCATATTGATTTTCAGGAAGAAATAATGCGTGGTATAATTACTCAGGCTTTTAAAAGCGACTGCGATATCGCTGTTATTACACCGCTTCACAACTTCTATCTCGGCTCCGCTCATAAGGATACAGAGCGTCTGATATTTGATCTTATCCTCTCAGACAGGTTTGACGGCTTCCTATACGACCGCAACACCTTCTTCGGGGATGATATCCGCACATATATCGACGATTTTCTCACACTCTCCGGAAAGCCCGTTATGCTGCTCGATTCAAGTGACCATAAAAGCTTCGAGACCACATCCGTTGACGACTGCAATGCTTTCGAGGAGCTTACTGACCATCTCATCGATGACCACGCCTGTAAAAAAATATACTGCCTTACAGGCCCTAAAAAGATATATGTATCCGAGGAGAGACTGCGGGGATATATGAACTCCATGAAAAAACACGGCCTCCCCGTGGACAAATCCTGCTGTCACTACGGAGACTTCTGGATAGACGCTGCAAAGCAATTCGCTGAAAAGATAATCGACGGCCGTCTTCCTCGTCCTGATGCAGTTGTATGCGGAAATGATATTACCGCTATCTCCCTCTGCAAAACTCTTGCCGCAGCAGGTATAAGAGTCCCTGAGGATATTGCCGTTACCGGCTATGACGCTTCATCTGACGGTGCGGAGGCTGACCCTTCTATCACTTCATTCAGCCGCCCCAACTTCCAGCTGGGGTCAGAGTCATTCCGCAGACTGTACAGAGTCATAACAGGCAAGCTTTGTCCGAAGGTACCCAACGAAAACGGCTCTATACGCTTAGGCCGGAGCTGCGGCTGCCCTGTAGCTGTACCCTCTCATAAGGAGCCGAAACGTATAGATACCATAAACAGCCTCTATGAGACAAATCTGCTCTACGGGGATATGCTCTTCGATATAACAAATGCAGACAGTCCTTCAGTTTTTTCTGACAGGCTTGATAATTACACATATCTGCTGTACAGAATGGCTCACCTGAGGATATGCCTTACAAAAAAATATCTCGACTCAACAAAGGGCATTTACCATGACAAGCTCAGCTTCCGCTGCGGAGATGATGTCAGGATAATACTTTCAAAGTCCAATGTGGCTCGTGAGTACGACACCGGAGATTACTTCAGCTCTTCTGACCTTCTCCCGGATTACTCTGCGGACAGGAATTATCCTATGGCTTTCTATATTTCTCCCCTTCATTATAACGATAATTTCTTCGGCTACAGCTCCGTATCCTTCGGAAAGATACCTGTTACTTTCAGCTCGATATATTTACAGTGGATAAATTACGTCAATGTTGCACTGGAGCTTGTAAGGATAAAGGATGTTATGTCCCATACCATACTCAGCACCAACCGTGCCCTGCTCTATGACAAGATAACCGGTATGCTGAACCGTGGAGGTGTGGAACAGGAATTTGCAAAACGCACCGGCTCCGGCTCTGTTACAGGCTCCGCAGACTTCATCACGATAGAGCTGATCGGAATAAAAAATACATACTACCGCAGCGGCGAGGAAAAATGCAACGAGATCTCAGCAGCCTTTGCCGGATTGCTGAAAAGCTGCACTAAGGAGAACGAGATCTGCGGTATGTGGAACAATCAGACTATGTGCGTTATCGCTTTCAAGCCCAACCGTGCCTCAGAGATCTACGATGCACTCTGTCTGAGGCTGAAGGAAAAGCATTTCGAGCAGAATGAGGATCTGGATATCGATTTCTCAGTGGGGATTTTTACTCAGCCTCTCAGCGAGACTGTCAGTCTCAGCGATGCAATGTACAAATCAACAGTAAACAGGGTCTACTCATACAATGTCTCGGAAAACAGCGCTAATCCTCAATTCGAGAAGCTCTGTGCACTGAGGAACAGGATCATGAAGAATCCGGAATACTCATGGAATATCAGCGAGATAGCCGATAGTCTTTATCTCAGCAAAAGCTACCTGCAAAAAATATATAAGACCTTCTTTGGCAAGAGCATTATCGAGGAGATGATCGGTTTCCGAATAGAAAATGCAAAGAAGCTGCTGATCGAAACAGATATGTCCGTTACCGAGATCTCAAAGCGGTGCGGCTATTCTTCATACAACTACTTTGTGAGACAGTTCCGTGCCTGCGAGGGAATATCCCCCACTGAGTTCAGGCATATGAAACACTCACCATCAGCCTGATGTGATACTGGCTCCGCATATTCAGCGGGGTCAGTTTTTTTATGCAGGAACAGGCCTGCCAGGAGGCATTCTGCAATATCACCAATGGGCATAAGGATAGGTTGTGAAAGATTTACAAAATTTTACAGTTGTTCACAATTTGTATTTACTTTTCTATTTCGCTGTGCTATAATCATGATGTATAAGTATGTAAAGGCAGCCGTAAATTAGGCACTTACGGACTGCCGCCCCTCTCAGAAAAAGGAGTTTTATTATGGCAGAAAAAACAAAGACACTCTCACAGAGGGCGGTCGCTGTTATTGCTGCTGTGTTCGTCATGCTGACAATGATGATGATATCACCGGTTGTCAAAGAGGCTAATGCAGCAGGAACAGACCTTTATGTAGGCTATTCCGGAAAGAGCAATAACTTCTCGACCGTTCAGGCAGCAGTCAACAAGGCTGCAAGCCTCAACCCCACCAGCGAAAACGACAGAATCACTATCCACATCGCTCCCGGCACATACCGTGAGCAGGTACTCATCAACACTCCCTACATCACATTCGTTAATGATGAGCCTTCAAAGGGAGACGCACTTATAACCTTCTATTATGGTATCGGCTATAAGTACTACAGTGTAAACACAAGCAAGAACAACGGTACATACGATGCTTCTCTGGCCTCAGCAAAGTCCCAGAAGAACACTCCCTACCGCTGGGGTGCTACTGTATGGCTCCAGAATAAAGCCCAGTACTTCAAGGCTAAGAATATCGTATTTGAAAATTCCTTCAACCGCTATATCACAAAGGAGGAACTTGCTGACGGTGTCGAGCTGGTAGGCGATACTTCAGTATCCAACATCTCACAGGTCAGAAATTCTTCCACAGATGTTCAGTCAAAGGCAGCAACCGAGAGAGCTGCGGCTTTCGCTGCTGATGCAGGCTACTGCGAATTCCTGGGCTGTAAATTCCTCAGCAGTCAGGATACGCTCTATACAGGAGCCTCACCTCAGTATTACAAGAACTGTCATATCGAAGGACAGACTGACTATATCTTCGGCGACAGCTCCGCAGTTTTCGACGGCTGTGAGCTATGCTGGAAGGGCTATAGCTCCAATGCAGCAGTCGGATATATCACCGCTGCAAGAGATGACGGAAATAATGATTCCGGATACCTCTTCAACAGCTGCAAGGTCACAAAGAATCCTTCACTTACAGTAAAGACCGGCTACCTTGGCCGTCCCTGGAGAGATACTGCAAAGGTAATGTTTATCAACACTACCCTTCAGAGCTCTGATTGTATCGATGCCACAGGCTGGTACTCCATGAGCGGAGTTCAGCCGGAAAACGTTGCCGGATTCAAGGAGTACGGCACAAAGCTCTCAAATGGTTCAGCTGTTGACCTCTCAAAGAGAAAGGGTCATACTATCTCAGCCTCCGACGCTGAGGGGATAAAGCTCACAAACTATATGAAAAACTGGACCCCCACATATCTCAACTCCTCTCCCGGCAGCACTGACCCCGGAACTAACGTCAGCGGTGCCATTACTCTCTGCGGAGGCTGGTATGAAGAGGCATTTGCAGAGTGGGACAGCTCAAAGATAGGCAGCAATGTCAAGGTAAGCTATGCTCCCGCAGGAACTTCCTCATTTACCGCAGCTGACTCAGAACTGATAAGAGGCAGCCGTGTGGATATCCCCGGACTCAAGGGAAACACAAGCTATACCCTCAGGATAGAAGGCTCCTCAGGTTCAGCTCAGTGTACAATAAAGACTATGGCTTTCGACCGCTCCGGCTACGCTCACTGGAACTACAATTCAGGTGTTGGAGCCTATAACAACGACGGTACCCTTAAATCAGGAGTTACTGTGATCTATGTCACAAATTCAAATAAGGACTCAATTTCCTACGGCGGAAAAACCGGTCTTTACAATATCTTCTACAGTGCAAAGCCACAGAATGTGGTATTCAGATTCATTGGCAAGATAGACGTTCCCTCCGGAGCAAAGGCAAATGACGGAAAGCAGAACGACGGTTCAAGTATGCTGTACCTCCAGTACGGTGAGAACGTTACTATTGAGGGTATCGGCTATGACGCAAGCCTGAACAAATGGGGCTTCGAGATGAAGCGCTGCACAGGCTGTGAAGTCCGCAACCTCTGGCTGGGACAGTATCCCGATGACGGTATCTCCATGACCGGTGACAGCTCAAACAAGTCCACACATATGTGGATACACAACAATACTATCGAAAAGGGCTACAATGCCTATGCCGGAAACGGTACTGTTGACGCTGACAAGGCTGACGGCGACGGCTCAACTGATATCAAGTGGTCAGAATATATTACTATATCCTATAACTACTATATCGACTGCCACAAGACCTCTCTGGTAGGCGGCGGTCCTACACAGATGCAGGACTGGATCACCTATCATCACAACTGGTTCAGCAATACTGAGTCCCGTAACCCCCGTGCAAGAAATGCACATATCCACAGCTACAACAACTATTTCACAAATAATAAACAGTACGGTCTTGGCGCATCCTACAACTCCAAGATCTTCTCCGAGGCAAACTACTACGAGAAAACATATCTGCCTCTTGACGCTGTAAACATGGGCAGCGATGCCTACTCCGGCACTATCAAGTCCTATGGAGACAAGTTCGACGGATGTACAATGGGCAGCAATCTTGCATACAAGATAGCTGGTTCACGCACAGAAAAGGTAAGCGTCGGCAACCTCAAATCCGGCGGAGATGCATACGACAATTTCGACACCGATTCCTCAAAGATCTATGGCTCATATAACGTTCAGACTCCAGATGCTGCAAAGTCAGAGGTAATGGAGTACTCAGGACGCATGAGACAGGGCAAGGCCTATAACAGCGGTTCTTCTGACAATGATCCGCCTGTTGTCATAGATCAGCCCATAAAGAGCGATCTCATTGCAAAGCTCGATATCAAGGATACCGCTTACGGTTCCTCATGGGCTATCAAGGAGAACGTTCAGGCCGGTGATAAGGCTTTCGGAGACCGTGAGCACGTTTTCGCTTCACTCCCCTCCGGCATCATCGGTGCAGAACAGGTAGTCACAGCCTGCGATTCAAAGAAAACTGACTCTGATCTGGCAGTTCTTACTGCTGCAAAGGATATCATCGTATATGTTGCTCTCGATGAAAGAGTTACATCCGTTCCCTCATGGCTCGGAAGCTTTACAAAGAACGGAAGTGTTGTTGAAATAAACGACACCGAAGCTGTAAGACCTTTCATAGTCTATGAGAAGAAGCTGATGGCTGGTGAGAGCATTGTCCTCGGTACAAACGGCATGAGCGGCGCCTGCATGAACTATACAGCTTTCGCTGCTGAATACAAGGAGCCGATCACTACTACAACTACATCATCCACTACAACCACAACTACTACTCAGCCAGAGAATATCATCTGGGGAGATGCTGACTGCGACGGCAATGTAAAGATGAATGACGCTGTTCTCATCATGCAGTCAATATCAAATCCTGACAGATACGGCATTGAAGGAGATCAGGATTCTCATATCACTGATAAGGGCAGCCGCAACGGCAATGTATTTGAAACCTACACCAGCGGACTTACTCCTAAGGACGCTCTCCAGATACAGAGCTTCCTCCTGCACCAGATCCCTTCTCTCGATCCTGAGTTTCAGCAATGATATCCGGCAGAGAAATGACCTGAAATAATAATTACGGGACAGCCTTTCAAAGGAAGGGCTGCCCCGTTTTTCTTTCTGATATTAAGCTCCTCTCTTAAGCAGCTTTTTCACTGTTGTCATCAGTGCACTGTAATTTAGAACACATATCCCGGCTGCAAGAACTGTAAGCCACAGCATATCCAATGCCGGGCGGAATACTCCGACAGCACACATCCCCAGCAGCATTGCCGTATTGAGTGCATTCCTGCTGACTGAAAATGCAAATGGGACATAATATCTTGCATCTATCATCCTTATCCAGAAGCAGAGCAGATAACTGAGAAAAGTTGCAAGAGCCGCTCCCTGTATTCCCCATTCCGGTATCAGGCATATATTCAGTATGATATTTGCTATGCACACCACAAGTATAGTATAGAATGCGTTTTTTGTATGCTGAGTCGCCGTATATATACTTGACAGGAAAAGGTCAAGGCAGGTATAGACCGCCGCAGCTATCAGCAGAGGTGTGTACAGGTATGCCCGGCTGTATTCCGGAAATGTCCCGTAGTTTATCAGTATAGCTGATATCGGCTTTACCAGAAGCATAAGTCCGGCCGCACTGACGAAAAGAATCGCCTCATAGGCGCTGTATACCTTCTCGTAAAAAACATCTCTGTCCCTGGAACTGTTTTCCGTTATTGCGGACATATTCCAGGCCTGAAAGAATATCGTGGATATCATGGATATAAGATTGGGTATCTTTGAAGCTGCGGAATATATACCGGCAGCATCCTCTCCCAGACTAACACGGCTGCTCCTCAGATTTCCTATAAATATCTGGTCAGAAAAACCTGTGAATGTCCACATGACCGCAGTAGGGATAAGGGGGAGAGAGAATCTCATCATTTTTCTTCCAAGTGTGCGGCTAAAAGAGCTAAAAACAAAGAACCGCCGCAGGTCTGCCGCCAATGTAAGGAATACCGCAGAACAAGCATCGGAAAGGATAGTGGATATCATAAATCCCCGCACTCCAAGGCCAAGTCCGGATATAAATACAAGATTGAATATGAACAGGGTAAATGTTGTGAGTATACCGTCCAGTGAAAACAGCTTTACCATTCCCCTGGCTCTTACAAACTGCGAACAGAGCGCCCTTACAGCTGATGTGCAGACGTATATCCCCAGCAACAGAGTATATCCCCGCAGAGGCCTCAGAAATGGTATGAACTGAAGCAGAGGCACTGCTGCAAGCATAGCCGCAAGTCCTCCTAAAGACATCATGCTGGCTGTAGTGAATACCTGTTTTTTATCGTAGTCCTTATCAAGACCATATCTGACCACTGCCTCAGTAAGGGAAAATGTAAATACCGGCAGCAGGAACAACGCCATAGTCTCAATAAGAGTTTTTGTATAGAATCCGGCCGGACTGATATGGCGGGTATAAAGATTGTTCAGCAGCAGAGAGAATATCTTGGAGCTGAAGCTGCCTATAGCGAATATCACTGTATTCACGGCAAGCTTTTTATATTTATTCACATGGTCACTCCTTTATATTGATACACTGCATCGATCAATGTCTGCTCAGCTTTTTCGGTCTATGGACAAAATGAGCCTGACATTGATCTGCGCTCCCTGAACTCAATTCAGGGCAATAACCGCCTTACAGCAATTATTAAAGTCACATTAATTATAACATATTGCCTTAAAAATAGCAATATATCCCCTCCGCATATGGCACTCAGCCCTGCCGGCCAAAGCCGCTTAAAATATATTATCATTTTTGTTTGGTCATTTATCGCCGATAATTTGACAAAGTTAATTTTTTATGCTATCATAATACATATAAAAATAAGGAAATGGGTGGATATATGTCAGAACATCCCGAACTGATCGTTATGCTGACTTATAACGATCAGACTGTACTGAATGCTCCCGATATATTTGAAGAGTGCAGGAACTCCAAGGCCTCCATCTGGGGATTCAAAGAGCTGCCTCTCCCTTTTGGTGAGATGAAAAAATTATATAACTATATGAAGCAGTGCGGCAAGACCACCTCTCTTGAAGTGGTAGCGTATACGGAAGAAGAAGGCCTCGCCGGAGCTGAAACTGCTGCTGCCTGCGGATGCGATATCCTCATGGGTACCGTCTTCTCAGACAGGATAAACAGATTCTGCCTGGAGCACGGACTTAAGTATATGCCCTTTGTGGGCAAAGTATGGGGAAGGCCCTCTGTACTTGAAGGCGATATCGATGAGATGATCGCAGAAGCAAAGAGTTATATCGGCAGAGGCGCTTACGGTATCGACCTTCTGGGATACCGATATACAGGAGATGCTGTTGAGCTCAACCGCAGAATGTCCGCTGAAGTCGATGCACCGGTTTGTATCGCAGGAAGCGTAAACAGCTTCAACAGGCTCGATGAGATAAAAAAAGCCGATCCGTGGTCATTCACTATCGGAAGTGCTTTCTTCGATAACAAGTTCTCAGGCACCTTTGCTGAGCAGATCAATAAGGTCTGTGACTATATGGCGAGGTGACGATATGAGATCCCTCATAAGAAAATACTATCCCGGTGCATATGCAGAAAACGTCTTCTCTATCAACTATAAAAAGCTCCGGGCTATGGGGTTCAAAGCTGTCATTTTCGATATTGACAATACTCTTGTCCACCATGGCGATAACTCAACACCTGAAGTGGATGAGCTTTTCAGGCATATCCACAGTACCGGCCTTAGGACTGCCCTCCTCACCAATAACGATGAGGAAAGAGTTCAGAGATTCATCAGGAATATCGATACGCTTTATGTATGTGATGCGGACAAGCCTGAAACTGCCGGTTATGAAAAAGCTCTTGAACTTCTTGGCATAAGCCGGAAAGAGGCAGTTTATGTGGGAGACCAGATATCCACTGACATCATCGGCGCAAACAGAGCAGGTATCCCCAATATCCTCGTGCATTATATACAGCTCCCCGGTCTGCATTGGATAGGTAAAAAACGCTATATCGAAAAAATCCTGCTCTTCCTGTGGAGACATGACCGCTCCGCAAAAGGGCTGGGCAATATATGTGATTAAATTCGGGGCGATAACCTCCCTGAGACGGTTATTGAGGACACATTAATTAAAAATCATCAAAGAGGTAATCATAATGTTCTGGAATAAAGACAAACTTTTCTGCGATATAAATCCTACCTGCTACGCTATATCGGAGCAGAAGGAAATATGCGTAAGACATATACACGACTTTCTGGGAAAGGAGCAATTTGCCAAGCAGCACTCCCGGAAAAAACTGCCGAATCTGGTCTCTGCACAGGATTCCCACCTTATCAAGCACGGCAAGGGCATCGATATGAGGCTTCAGTACAACAAGGCTGTCAATATCCGACTCGCCTGCAAAAAGCTGAATGGGCTCATCATCCATCCCGGTGAGACTTTTTCATTCTGGCACACCGTCGGAAAAACTACAAAGCGCCGAGGCTTCAAGGACGGCCGTGTCATAATCGGAGATAAGCTGATACCCGGTATCGGCGGAGGTCTCTGCAACCTGAGCAATACCATCCACCGCCTGATACTCCACAGTCCGCTGGAGGTCACCGAATTTCACAGTCACTCGGATGCCCTTGCTCCTGACGAAGGTAAAAGAGTCCCCTTCAGCTCCGGCACCTCTGTCAGCTATAACTACATAGACTACCGCTTCAGAAACAATACTGATGAGGACTTTCAGCTCCTGCTCTGGTGCGATAAGGACAATCTCCACGGCCAGCTCAGAAGCATGAAACAATTCCCCTGCCGATATGAGCTCTCAGAAGAGGGTCACCATTTCGCTGAGGAAAACGGAAAGTATTACCGCATATCAAAAATATACAAGAATTCCTTTGACCGTGAGACCGGTGAACTTGTTAAAAAAGAACTGGTACTCGATAACCACTCCGAGGTCATGTTCGATTATGACCTAATCCCAAAGGAACTGATAAAAGTATGAAAAAGCTCTGCCTGATGGCAGAGCTTTTCCTGTATCACATCTCCTGTATGACCCTCCAGAGCTCCATTGCCACCTCGGGATTTACTCCCGCAGTAACTGCCAGCTCTTCGGCAGATGCCTCTTTCAGGTTTGCTATTGTCTTATACTTTATCATCAGCTTTGCAGCCTTTTTCTCACCTATCCCCTTGACCGCAAGCAATTCGGAGCTGTAGGTCTTTTTCTTGTGCCTTGAATGCATGAAGCTGACTGAATACCGGTGGACCTCGTCCTGTATCCTGGTTACAAGGTCAAAGGCAGCCTTTATGCTGTTTATCTGTATCTCCCGTCCTCCGGCAGCTATGGCTCTGGTACGGTGTTTATTGTCCTTTACCATGCCGAAGAGAGGTATATCCAGCCCAAGCTCACGGAGTATGGGTTCTATGGCATGAACGTGTCCCTGTCCGCCGTCAAGTAGTATCAGGTCAGGCTTGCGGGTGAAGAACTGGTCTCCCTCACCTGTAATAATATGCATCAGCCTTCTGCGGAGCACCTCCTGCATGGAGCCGTAGTCGTTCTGCTGTTCCTGTTCCTTTATGGTAAACCTCTTGTATGCACGTTTCAGCGGCCGTCCGTCCTCAAATACTACCATTCCTGCTACCATTGATTCTGACGAGAGATTGGATATATCGTAAGCCTCGATATACTTCGGCGGAGATGAAAGGCCGAGACTTTTGGCCAGCTGTTCAAGTGCTATGACCTCACGGCCGGTGCGGTCATTTTTCAGTGCGGCATACTCAGCACTGTTATTTACAGCAAGTCTGAGCAGCTCCAGCTGTCTGCCCCGCTGAGGCACATGGAGCTCCACCTTGTGACCTGCCTGCTGCTCCATAAGCTCAGCCAGCAGCTCTCCGTCCTCCGGGATATGGTCTATGACCACAGTTTTAGGTATATCAGTCCTGCTGTAGTAGAACTGAAGCATGAACGAACCCAGTATATCCTCCCCTGCCTCCGGCTTGTCAAAGCCGAATACAGCCTTGTCAAAAAGGCGGTTCTCACGGTACATGAGCACAGATATATATATACCGTTATAGTACTCAGCCGAGCCGATAACATCTGCGGAATCGACTCCGCTGTTGATTATCTTCTGCTTCTCTGCCGCTTTTTTCACAGCGTTTATACGGTCACGAAGCACCGCAGCTCTCTCAAAATCCAGCTCCTCAGCAGCGGCATTCATTTCAGCCTCCATACGTTCCACAGAACCTGCGCTGCCGTTCTTGATGAACTCAACAGCCTGCCCGATGATATCTCCGTACTCACTGCTGCTTATCCTGCCCCGGCAGACTCCCATGCAGTTCCTTATGTGGTAATTCAGACAGGGACGTCCCTTTCCGAAATCCTGAGGAAACTTTCTCCGGCAGGTTGGCAGCATGAAGACCTTATTAACCTCATCGACAGTTTCCTTTGTGATAAATCCGCTGGTATATGGCCCCAGATATTTTCCCGGCTGCTTGGTGTTCTTCTCGTTGGTTATACGGGGGTACTCTTCATCGGAAATGCGGATATAGTGGTAGCCCTTATCGTCCTTAAGAAGGATGTTGTACTTGGGCTTGTGCTGTTTTATCAGACTGCACTCCAGCAGCAGAGCCTCATACTCACTGTCAGTAACGATAAAATCGTAGTCAAAGACATTGGAGACCATTGCTGCCACCTTCGGTGTATGGTCGGGATTCTCACGGAAATAGCTGCTGACACGGTTGTGCAGATTCTTGGCCTTTCCTATATAGATTATCCCGTTCTCCTTATTCCTCATTATGTAGACTCCCGGAGACTGGGTGAGCCTTGATGTTTTATTTCTAAGATACGGAAGTCTCGGATTCATTTTCATTCCTCACTATTTTAGAGGCTGTTTTCCGACATTAAGCTATATGATCGGCTCGCCTGCATTATTGCCTGTTGAAGTAGTCTATACCGCCGTTAGGCCTGAAATATGTGCGGATATAGCCGTCAGTTGACAGTATGACAAATTCATTTGTAGCTTCAAGATAGTAAACACCGTCACCGTCCTCAGCTTCTGTCTTATAGAGAGCGTCCGGATTATTTATAACGTCACTGGCGCCCTTTTCGTACTCCTCAGCGGTCTCATATCCAAAATCGTCTCTGAATTCACCGCCGTGCTTCTCGAAATGCTGATTCAGAAGCTTATAATTGCGGAAGCGGTACTCCACATATTCTGTATCCTGTACAGCTGTTGTAGCAGTAGTGACTGATGCTGTTTCAGTCGGGACAGTTGTGGTCTTGTTTTTCTTATTCTTCTTGGATTTCTTTGTAGTAGTGACCGTATCCTTCTCATCTGAAGCTGTTGTAGTCGTAACCTTTATCTTCTCAGTCGTCTGCACATCAGCAGCAGTTGTGACCTTCCCAGCTGATGAAGCAGTTGTGATATTCTCCTCTGCATCCTGGAAGTGGCCGCTGTCTATGATATCAGAGCTGGCCGAGGAAGAAGCGCCTTTATCAGCATCTCCGCCTCTTGACACGAGAACTCCTATAATAACAAAGAGAAGTATTATCACTGC
>ODAI012344708.1_pt1 | contig 58070 bp, 48 predicted proteins | sample 1539321 | NCBI WGS metagenome assembly ODAI01 (sample SAMN02144231, study PRJEB22623) | gut metagenome | biome: sheep rumen | host: Ovis aries | place: New Zealand | reverse complement strand
TTGTTATGAAGGACGGCGTTGTGCAGCAGGTGGACACTCCCCAGAACCTGTACGACTATCCGGCCAATGAATTCGTCGCCGGCTTCATCGGCAGCCCCCAGATGAACTTCTTCAATGTCAAGCTGGATCGTGAAGGCCAGGATGTTGTTGCCAAGTTTGGCGATAACAAGATCGTCGTCCCGAACAAGAAGATTTCCAAGTTCGTGGATGAAAGCTACATCGGCAAGGATGTTGTCATGGGTATCCGTCCCGAAAACATTCACGATGACGAGAGCAAGCTGGCTGAGTTCTCCACCGCCACCATCGATGTGGACGTGGAAGTGACCGAACTGATGGGCTCTGAAACCTATCTGTATCTGAGCACCACCGGCAAGGACGGCAACATCATCGCCCGCGTGGATCCGCGCACCAGCAGCAAGGCCGGCAGCAAGATCCGCATTGCCTTCGATACCAACCACCTGCACTTCTTCGACAAGGAAACGGAGAAGACCATCCTGAACAAGTAATTTCCCCTGTGATCAGTAGCGCTCCCGAGTCAACCGATTCGGGAGCGCTTTTTGAGTGTTCATCGGAGATGGGGATCAGTTGTCATCCAGATTCAGCTGGGAGCGGCAGATTTTGATTCCCGGGATCTGACTGATGGTTTCCAGGGACGTTTCATCCGTATAATTTCCGTCGCACAGGCCGTGACCTGTCGAAATGCGTCCGAAGTTCAGACCGGAAACCTGCATGAACAGAATCTCTTCGCCGTTGACGGCGTAAACGACTGCGCTGTGGGAGAAGCTTTTTTGATTGGCGCGGTATTCCACACGGATGATATCGCCCACCTTCAGGTGTCCTCCGGCCGCTTCAATCCCGTAAAAAGTTTTCCAGTTTCCGTGGGGGTTGACTTCCCCGGACAGCAGGTATCCGATAAACTGGGCAAAACCGAAGCACTCCCCGTAGCCGCCCTTTCCGGGGCTGGTCGGCAGGACCCTGTCGATCGCCCAGCGGCAGCCGTATACATTGTGGAGATATCCCGTCCGATGATACGTCTCCACTGCCGTCGCCGTCCATCCTGGCGCTTCCGGCTGGCCGACAAAGGTCTGGGTTTCATTTGGCGCGGTTGTCCAGTACCACCCGTCAAAAAGCGAATACGTCTCGATGATGGCATCGAGGTTCTCCGTGGTAAAATCGCCCTGAAACCGTTCATCCGTGAACCGGGATGAGGCCAAGGAAACGGATACAATCCCCAGCAGCAGCGCCGTGAGAAAGAAAAGACTGCGAAGATGCTTCATGGCTTTCCGGACCTCCTTTTCCAGCGCTGATTATTCCTTCGCATTATAACGCAACGCTTTCAGATGTTCAACCGCGCCCGGGAAATGGAAAAACCGAAAAACCTTTTCAACAAACGGGCTTTATGGTAATATTAAAAAGATTGAATATAAGGAGGCGCGCCATGAATGGCCTTTCCATGAATGTGCGGATGCTTTCCCTGGAGGAGGCGGAAGAATGCCTCCTTCCGATTCCGGAAGCGTCCGGAAGGACTGCGCATGCGCAGGGATCCATCTGTCTGCGCATGGGTCAGCAGGTTCTCCTTTTTCCGGACAGTGCGGAGGGAAAGCGGATTGCGCAGACGATCCGGGATGCTCTGGCAAAGGAGCAGCCTGGCTCTGCGGATATCCATTCCCTGTGGAAGAGACTGCTGACCGGCCCGGACGCGGTCAGCCGTGACTCCGCAATCCGGGCCCTTGGAAAAGTGCGGGAAGTCAGCCGTTGCGTGATTGTTTTCAGGAACGTTCCGGAGCAATCGACGATGATTGACAGCCGGCGGTTTGCCGAGCTGGCTCCCATGGAACCGGGGGATGTGCTGACGGATCTGGAGGAGCATACGGTTGCGCTGATCAAACAGATCCGGGAGCATTCCCCGGAGGATATTGCCGAATATGCAGCGGCCGTGATCGAAACGGTGGAAGGGGAGACGGGAATCCGTTTTCAGGCCGGCATCGGGAACGCGGAGGACAGCCTGCGGAACCTGCATCGCAGCGCCGAACAGGCCATGCTGGCACTGGATACCGCGAACCATTTTCATTCCGAAAGCCAGGTGGCTGAATACCGAAAGCAATCGCTGGAAAGGCTGATCCTGTCGATTCCGCCACAGGAGCGGAGCGCACTCCGGCATGAACTGTTCAGCCCCGGGATGCAACGGATCATGAATGAAGAAATGAAGGATACGATTTCGGTCTTTTTTCAGAATGATCTGAACATTTCCACGGCATCGAGACAGTTGTTCATCCATCGGAACACGCTGAATTACCGACTGGAAAAAATCCGGCGCGAAACCGGATATGATCTTCGGACCTTTCATGATGCCGCTGTATTCATGATTCTGAACAGCCTGCCTGCAGAGGAGTAATCATCGGCGATGCATGATCAGATTTCATTCAACCGGAGGACTTGATTCATGAAACACAGAGTTTTGCTGGCGCTTCTCCTTTGCGGAATCCTGGCGGTACTGAGCAGCTGCGGAATGCTCTATACGGGGATGAACAGCCTGCTGTCCGGGGGAACCGCGGCAGGACCGGCGCAAGCGCCCGCCCAGGCGGCTCCGGCGGGTGAGACGGGCGATACGGTCACCATCAGCCGTCAGGAGTATGAACGGCTGATGGAATATTCGGAGCTTTTCGATATCATGGATATCGCCGATGAGGTTTTCTACAGGGAAACGGATCACACGGCAATGCTCGAAAACGCCGCCAGAGGCATGCTGGTCGGCCTGGAGGATCCGTATACCTTCTATTACAACCCGGAAGAGTTCGCGGACATGTGGGAGGACGATGAAGGCAACTATGTCGGCATCGGTGTGCTGATCAGCGCAAATTATGAAACGCAGGAATGCACCATTGTCCGCGTGTTTGACGACAGTCCCGCGAAGGAGGCCGGCGTCCGGAAGGGCGATATTCTGTACCGGGTCGGTGAGGATCTGTACGTCAACGCAGACAATCTGAATGAAGCGGTCAGCATTATGCGAGGGGAGTCCGGAACGTCCGTGGATGTCACGCTGATCCGGGACGGGGAAGAGATCACGCTGAACATTCTGCGGCGCGAAGTCAATGTCAATCAGGTCGAATCCACGATGCTGGATCAGCAGATCGGCTATATCCAGCTTTATCAGTTTGCCGGCCATTGCGATCAGGAGTTTGAAAGCGCGCTGAACCGGCTTGTTTCCCAGGACGCGAAAGGAATCATCGTCGACCTGCGGGACAATCCCGGCGGATGGGTGGATCAGGCGTGCAGGATTGCGGACCTGTTCATGGATGAGGGGGAACTGTGCTATCTGGTTTATCGGGACGGGTCGGAGGATCACAGCGAGTACCTGACGAAGAACGGAAAGACGGACATCCCGCTGGTGATTCTCCAGAATGAGTATTCCGCCAGCTCTTCCGAGATTCTGTCCGGCGCGCTCAGGGATCGGGCCAATGCCGAAATCGTCGGAACCACCAGCTTCGGGAAAGGCATCGTTCAGGGGGTATACTGGGTCGGAAGCAGGGGGGCCGGTATGCAGGTGACCATCGCCAGTTACCGGACGCCCGACGGGCATGAGGTGCATGAAGTCGGAATCGAGCCGGATGTGGTCTGTGAGCTTCCGGAAGGCGAAGTCGGTGACTTTCAGTTTGCGGACGTGGAGAATGACCCGCAGCTGAAAAAAGCGATCGAAGTGATGACGGAAAAAATCCGCTGAGCTCTTTACGAAAGCAGCCCCCTATGATATATTGTTTCTGCCGGGGACCAAAGCCAGGCCGAACGGTGAGGCGGAGGGAAGGCAAAGACATATCCTTGTTTCAGCGCTGAGAGAGATCAGGGCGCAAGATGGGAAGGGGGCTGATATATGGTTGTTCTGTCCGCACGGCAGGGATTCGTCTGATGCCGTGCTTTTTCTCTGCCATGAGGGGAGGAAATGGAAATGGAAACCAGGCTTGGATTTATCGGGATTGTGATTCAGCAGATGGAATCCGCGGAAAGCATCAATCGGATTTTATCCGCTTTCGGCGCCATCATCCGCGGCAGAATCGGAATTCCGGATCCGCAGAAGGGATCAGCCGTGATCGGGCTGATCGTGGAAGGAACCAATGATCAGGTCGGGGCGCTGACCGGAAAGCTTGGCAATCTGCCGGGCGTTACGGTGAAAAGCGCTCTGGCATCCCGGAAGAATGAAAAAAAGAAAGAGGGTTTTGAATCATGAAAAAAGTTTTTGCTGTTCTGCTTGCCGCGCTGCTTCTGCTCAGCGGCGCTGCATGCGCTGAGAAAACAGGGGAGATGACGCTGTCCGCCCCGAACGGCGCGCCTGCGATCGCCGTGGCGGGTCTGGCCCTGGAGAATCCCGAAGCATTTACCTTTGTGGATGCGGAAACGATCGCCGCCGAGTTTGCCAACGCGACGCATGATTTCATCATTGCGCCGGTCAATGCCGGAGCGAAGCTGTTCAAGGCCGGAAAGTCCACCTATCGCCTGGCGGCGGTGATCACCTGGGGCAACCTGGTGTTCGCTTCCCAGAAAAAGGACTTCTCTCTGGAAAGCATCAATGGCAGCGCATTGACGCTCTTTGGTGAAAACACCATCAATGCCTCGGTGGCGCGCTATGTGCTCGAAAAGAAGGAAATCCAGCCGGCGTCGACGGAATACCTGGCCGGAGCCGCCAATACGCAGCAGCTGCTGCTGAGCGATCCGGAAGCGGTGGTGCTGACCGCGGAACCGGCGGTGACGGCGGCGAAAATCAAAAATGAAGCGGTGACCTCCATTCCATTGAATGAAGTGCTGGGCGAGATCACCGGCGTGGACGGTTTTACGCAGGCCGGTTTGTTTGTGAAGGAAGAAACGCTGAAGGCGGATGCCGCTGCGGTGGATGCCTATCTGGAAAGGATCCGTCAGGCGGCGGACATGGCCGTGAACGATCTGGAAACGCTGGCCAATGCTTCGGTGGAACTGGGGATCCTGCCCAATGCCAAGGTGGCGGTCAGCGCGATTCCGAACTGTGGAATTCGCTATGTTTCCGCTGCCGAGGCGAAGGAGTGGGTTGCGATCACTGCCGGAATGGATCTGAGCCAGTTCGGCGGGGAAGTTCCTTCCGATGATTTCTACTATGCGGGAGAATAAAGGAAAAAAAGAACTATTCACCTTCGGATCGGGAATCCTGCTGGTGATCCTGCTGGTTCATCTGCTGGGCCTGATCCGGGGTGACCGGCTGATCTTTCCCGGCGTCGGGGAGATCAGCCGGGCTTTTGTCCGGCTGCTGAGCACCGGAAATACGTATATCCAGATCGGCGTCACGCTGCTGCATACCGTTGAAGCGATGATTCTGTCCCTGCTGACCGGCGTTGCAGTCGGATATACGGAGGGGCTGATTCCCTGGGTTCACAGCCTGCTTCGCCCGCTGATGATGATTCTCCGAAGCATGCCGATGATCGTACTGGTCATTACGATCATGGTGCTCTGTCCTTATGCCTGGGTGCCGGTGATCGCTGCCTGCGCTGTGCTGGTGCCGCTGATCAGCGAGGCGGTATATGAAGGATGCAGGCGGATTGAGCCGGAATACCTTGATGTGTACAGAATCAACAGCGATGTCAATGCCCGCGTGCTTGTGCACGTGTATCTTCCGCTGACAGCCGGATATCTCCGGCAGGCCTTCGTGAATGCGGCCGGGATGGGGCTCAAGGTTGCGGTGACGGCGGAGTATCTCGTACAGACGCGGAATTCCCTGGGAAAAGCCATCTATACGAGCAGCTATTTCATCGAGTATTCCGAGATATATGCATACGCGCTGATTATGGTGCTGCTGATCCTGATTCTGACCGGAATTCCGGAGACGGTGATGGCAATGCGCAGGCGCCTGAGCCCCAGTTCATAATATCGGATTCCACCATGTCCGCTGCCTGCTGAACGCCATGCTCCTGCTTCATCGCAGCGGCCATCTGCGCCGCGTGAACGGCATATTTTTCCTGCCGGGTGAGATCGATCAGTGAGCGCGTCAGGGAATGAACGGTCAGGCTTTTACGGTTGACCGGTTTCGGACCGCAGCCGGACCTGAAAACCCGGTCCCCCCAGAAAGGCTGATCGCCCGCGAAGGGAATAACCAGCGTCGGCAGGCCGTAGCGAAGCCCGGCAGCCGTTGTTCCGGCTCCCCCGTGATGAACGACCGCCTGAACCCTGGGGAAGATCCAGTCATGCGGAATATAGGATGCAAACAGGACATTCCGGGTGGAATGAAGGCCCGTCCGCCTGTCTCCGAGGCTGACGATCGCCCGGATTCCGGATGCATGGATGGCGCGGAGCAGGATCGTCAGAAGACGGTTCATGTCTCCGGAGACCATCGAACCGAAGCCGATGTAAACCGGCCGGTCGCCTGCGGAAAGAAATGATTCCAGCGCATCCGGCGCTTTCCAGGAAACCGGCGTATCATCAAACCAGAACCCGCTCATGCGGATGGCTGGTCCCCACTCGGCCGGGCGGGGAAAAAGGCATGGGCTGATGGCATAGATGACGGGAACGGTATGATCGCCGATCTGATAGTTCGGATGGGAGGATGCCTTTCGGGGATCCAGCCGGTTCTCCTTCCGCCAGGGGGAGAGGATCAGCTTTTCCACAGTGCCGATTGCCATATATCCAAGCTTATAGGACTGACGGTTCAGCGCTGCGCCCAGATGCATGTTCCGGATGGACGAGATGGGAACAGCAGAGTTCGGATCCATGGGGAAGTAGTACGTCTGGATGCAGGGAATACCGTATTTCTCCGCAATCGAATAATATACGGATCCGAAGAAATTGACCACCATCGCATCCGCGTGCCGGCAGCTTTCATCCATGTCCCGGATCAGCTCCGGCGCGTACTGCTTCAGGCCTTTCCAGAGATGGGGCAGATAGGTCAGCCCATTGGTATCCGGGGCCATGATGGACGCCATGAATGCGGCAGCGTTTCCGCTGAGCGGGAAAAAGCCAAGCCTGGCGTCAAGAATCATTTTTTCGAACCCGGAAAATGTGGCAATGGTGATCGTGTGCCCCCGCGACCGGAGTTCACGGCCGAGCAGGACGAACGGGCGCACATCCCCCATGGAACCGATTGTCAGCATCGTGATGTTCATGTCCAGTCCCCCCGTTATCCAGTCTGAGAACCTTGGAATGATTATATCACAGAATGCATCAAAAATACCGAAAACCGTCTGGAAACAGAGGGAAACAGTTTGCATAAACGATTGGAAGGCTGTATAATATCGATTGGTGTAAAGGTATCTTCCAGTTTTGACGGAGGTCTGGGATGTATAAACTCTTACTTGTTTCTGATCAGGATGAAGTGCTGGATGCGTTTAATCAGGTTGGGAACTGGGAAAGACTTGGCTTTAAACCGCCGCACATTCGACATGATTTTGAAGGCACGAAGGACAGTCTGGCCAAGCATCATGCGGATGGGATCTCCATTGCCGTCTCCTCGCACGAAGAAGAGGAAAAGATTCTGGCCTATCTGCAGGAATTTTTTCCATATGTTTCCATTTTTGAGGCCGGGAGAACAGTCGGTGAAGTGATCACCTATCTGAATGAACTGAATACGCTGCTCAATCGGATTCGGGCTGATTTTTCCAATGACCGTTTTCGTGAAATCGATATGCTTCAGGAATGCCGGCATGAGTTTTTCCGCCGCCTGATGAACGGGAAGGTGGAAAGCAGGGAAGAGCTGTGCAGGAATATGCGGTTGCTCCGCAGCCGGATGGACGCGGATCAGCCCTGCATGCTGATCGAACTGGAACAGAGTGCGCTGCCGGATGACCGGCTGGAAGGCCGCTGGCAATACGGTGACAATCGTCTGGAGCTGGCGCTCCGGAATACGTTTGGCGGAGATATCAAAGGGATTCATGTCCTCCCGACCGTTCATCCGGACGGGCGGATTCTGATCCTTGCCTGTCCGCTGCATGGGCTTTCTCCGATGCCAACCGGTGATGCGCTTCCGGAAATCATGAAAATCTACGTGTCCAAGGGCATGGAGCATCTGAAGGAATATTTCGGGCTTGAGCTGAGCCTGAAGGAGTCCAGGGTGTTGCCCGCACTGCACGCGCTGTGCGTGAATGCGGGAATCAAACAATAAATCTTTATTTTGAATCCGGGGAGGTTGTTGACATGGGTATCCTGAACATGATTAAGGGACAATTGATTGATGTCATTGAGTGGACTGACAATTCCGGCAAGACCATGGTTCATAAGTATGACATGAACGGCAAGGAGATCATGATGGGGGCTCAGCTGACCGTTCGTGAAAGCCAGGTGGCTATTTTCGTCAATGAGGGGCAGCTGGCGGACATCTTTGAGCCGGGCCGGTATGAACTGCAGACAAGCAACATGCCCGTACTGACCGCACTGAAGAGCTGGAAATACGGGTTCAACAGCCCCTTCAAATCGGATGTATATTTCATCAATACGAAGCAATTCCTGGACATGAAATGGGGAACCAGCAACCCCGTGATGATGCGGGATGCCGAATTCGGCATGATCCGCCTGCGTGCATTCGGCATCTACAGCTTTAAGGTATCCGATCCCCAGACCTTCCTGAAGGAAGTGTTTGGAACCTCCGCGCTGTTTACGGTGGAAGGCGTTGAAGGCCAGATCAAGCGGACGCTGGTCAGCGGCCTGAGCGATGCGATTGCGGAAAGCAAGATTCCCGCTCTGGACCTGGCTGCCAATTATGACGAGCTCTCCAATTTTGCACTTCAGGCGATCAATCCCAAGCTGGCAGCGCTGGGACTGACCCTCTGCTCCTTTGTCATCGAAAATATTTCTCTTCCGGAAGAAGTCGAGAAGTCGATGGACAAGCGGACGAGCATGGGCGTGCTGGGCAATCTGGATCAGTATGCCAAGTATCAGGCGGCGGAAGCCATGCGCGAAGCGGCCAACAACGGCGGCAACGGCGGGATGGCCGGTATGGGCGTGGGCATGGGTGCCGGGGCAGCCATGGGGCAGATGTTTGCCCAGAGCCTGGGCAACACCGCTGCTCCCGCGGCGGCACAGCCGGCCCCGGTTGCATCTGCTGCCTGCACCTCCTGCGGCGCTTCGATTCCGGCCGGTTCGAAGTTCTGCCCGGAATGCGGCGCAAAGCAGGCGGCTGCCGGTTTCTGCACTTCCTGCGGCGCTGCCATGACGCCCGGTGCAAAGTTCTGCCCGGAATGCGGTGCGAAACAGTAAGGACAGAAGTTCAGACGGAAAATCAACAGGGGATGCGCGGCAATGCGCATCCCCTGTTTTGTCATGGCGCTCCTTACAGATCCGAATACAGCAGATCGTAATCCATGGCATATTTTTTGGCATAGCTGTCAGGATAAACGAACAGCATCAGATGACGGCAGTCGGAAAAAGCGTCCGGAGCGATATCGGAGATGGACTGGGGCAGCTGAAGCGAAAGCAGATTGTCGCAGCTGATGAAAGCCTCCGGACCGATCTCTTCGATCCCTTCCGGAATGATGACGTTGTTCAGATTGCTGCAGCGTGAAAAAGTCTGCGGGGCGATCTGCTTCATTTTCGGGCTGAGATGAATGCTGTCCAGCAGCACGCATGATCCGAAGGCATGGGGCCCGAGGTTCGTCACGCTTTCCGGGAATGTGACGGTCTCCAGAGAACGGCAGCCCTCAAAGGCGGACTCACCGATATCGACGAGCCCCTCCGGCAGCACGATGGAATTCAGACTGCTGCAGCCGCTGAAGGCGCATGCGGCGATATACCGGATCGTTTCCGGAAGCGTGACTGAGGTCAGGGAGGCGCATGCATAGAAGGTGGAGTACTCGACGGACGTCACAGAGGAAGGGAGCACGATCCGGGTCAGGGAGGAACACCCGTGGAACGCGTTGCTTCCGATCCGGGAAACGCTGGATGGAATGGTGACCGTTTTCAGGTTCTTGCACCCGTAAAATGCCTTCTGGCCGATGGTGGTGACGGATTCCCGGAGGATGACTGTTTCCAGAGCCTGATGATTGGAAAACACTTCATCCGAGATCGTCTGAACGGTCAGCGGGACTTCGTATACATGATCCTTTTTTGTAAACGGGTAGAAAATCAGGCTGCGAGTGACACGGTTAAACAGAGCACCATCATCATTCACAAAGATGTCATGGTTCGGACTGATCTCAAAATCAGACAGGGAAGTACAGCCGGAGAAAACGTTCGATCCGATCTCGGACAGCTTGCGGGGAATGGTTACGGATTTCAGACTGTCGCAGGCAGCAAAGGCGCCTTCCCCGAGGATGGAAAGGGATTTGGGCAGCTGGATGGACTCCAGGCTGCGGCACTCCGAAAAGGCTTCGGGGCCGATGGTATGGATTCCGTCCGGCAGGATGACGGACTTCAGGGAAGCACAGGACTGGAAGGTTGAATAATTGATCTTTTTCACGCGGGAAGGAATCACGACTTCCCGCAGCGCGCTGCAGCCGATAAAGCACCATTCGCCGATGGTTCTGACAGATTCCGGAATGGATATGGTCACCAGGGATTCGCACCAGGAGAAAGCCGCTTCTCCCAGCGCTGTTACCGAATCCGGAATGATGACGGAGCGGATTTCCGTCTGCCAGGAGAAAGCATTGTCAGCGATTGTCCTGACGGGATGCCCCTCAAATTCCGCAGGAATGACAATGTCCGCAGCGTTGCCGTCGAAGCTATCCAGCTGCGCTGAGCCGTCCCGTCGGATGGAAAACTGAAAATCTGTCATGTCTGATCTGCACTCCTTATTCGGTTTGCCATGCCGACCGGATCAGAGCATTGCTGCTCCGATGATCCCGGCCTTGGAACCCAGAATCGCCAGCTTGATCTCCGGCATGGGCTGATCATTGAAGATGACATAACGCTTATACTCTTCCCGGATGGGATCCAGCAGGAAGCTTCCGGCCTTGCTGACGCCTCCGCCGATCACGATGACCTCCGGATCCAGCAGATTGACGACGCTGGCGATGGCCTGGGACAGGTAGGAGATAAAACGGCCGTAAACTTCAACCGCGATGGGATCCCCGGTGCGCGCGTTGTCAATCACTGTCCTCGCCTCGATCCGGCTGGCGTCTCCCGAGGCGCTGGCCAGGATGCCGGATTCGGGATGACCGTGAACGGCCTCCCGACCCATACGAATCAGGGCGGTCGCGCTGCAGTAGCGCTCGAGGCAGCCCCGGTTCCCGCAGCTGCAGGGTTCTCCGTCCAGCTTCAGAATCACGTGCCCCAGTTCACCGCCGATGCCGTGAAATCCTTTCCAGATCTTTCCGTTGATGATGATGCCGCTTCCGATGCCGGTGCCGACCGTGATGAATACGCTGGAGGAGGTTCCGGCGCTGACGCCGGAGACGCTCTCCGCCAGGGCGGCTACATTGGCATCGTTGTCAATCCTGACCGGAACATCCCAAAGACGGCGGAAGGTTGCAGAAAACGGCACATGATTCCAGCCCATATTGGTGCACTTGATGACGACACCTTCATCGTTGGCGATGCCGGGAATGCCTACGCCGACGGATTCGATTTCATGTTCGCCGATTCCGGCCCCGGAGGCGGTTTCCCTGATGCACTGCACGATTCGTGCCACCTGGCTTTCAAAGGCGTCCGAGATGACCGTGGGGATGGACCCCTCCGTGACCAGCTGATATGCTTCATTCAGAATACCGACCTTGATACCCGTTCCGCCGACGTCAATACCCACTCTGTACATGATTGAATCCTCCCGAATTATTGTTGAAATGCGGAATTCAGTTCCCGCACGGCACTGTATCCCAGTTGCCTGAGGCTTAGATTTCTTGCTGCGACCTCAACGATGATGGCCAGATTTCTCCCCGGTTTAATGGGAATGGTCTGCCGGGGAATTTTGACACCGAGGATTTCGGTGCTGTCTTCCCCGATGCCGATCCGGTCATAGCTGCGCGTTTCATCCCATGCTTCCAGCTCGATCATCAGGTCAATCGTTTTGCTGAAGGCCACCGCGCCGATTCCGTACATGGCACGGATATCGATCACGCCGATTCCGCGGATCTCCATCAGATGCCGGATCCGTTCCGGGCAGGTTCCGATCAGCCGGCTGTCGGTGATCCGGCAGATATCGACCACGTCATCGGCCACCAGCTGGTGACCGCGCTTGATCAGCTCCAGTGCGGCTTCGCTTTTCCCAACGCCGCTTTTCCCAGTCAGCAGAATGCCGACTCCGTACACATCCAGCAGCACGCCATGCCGTGTCAGATGCGGTGCGAGACACCGGTTCAGGTACATGATCGCATTGGCGGTGAATTTGGCGGTGACGGACGCGCTGCGAAACACACAGACATGGTGCGCACGCGCGATCGATTCCAGTTCGGGCGGCGGCTCCATATTGCGGCAGATGATCAGGCAGGGAATCCGGAAGGAAAAGAATTTTTCCAGGATTGCCTTGCGCTCCTCTGCACTTCGCCTCTCCAGGTATGTCATTTCAACCTTGCCGATGACCTGCGGACGTTCGAAGGCGAAGTATTCATAGAAGCCGCAGAACTGCATTCCCGGCCGGTTCAGCTCCGGGGAACGGATATCCCACTGCTCACAGGATGGCTCAACCAGGCATTCCAGATGAAGCGCTTCCTGAAATTCCTTTGCGCTGATCATATGCGTTCCCTCCTGTTCAGGACGCGTTCAGAAAGATAATGTGCAACGCCGTCCTCTCCGTTGGTGCCGCAGACATCATCGCATTGCTCCCGGACTTCCCTCCTGGCATTGGATACAGCCACCGACCATCCGGCCGTTTCGAGCATGGGAAGATCGTTCAGGCTGTCGCCGAAGGCGATGGTTTCCGCAAGGGAGAAACCCAGCAGGGAAGCGGCATACTCAAGCGCGATCCCCTTGGTCGCCCGGAGCGGATTGAATTCGAGAAAATACGGCTTCGAGCATGTGACGGAAACCCTGCCCCGAAAACGGGCCCGGGCTTCCTGCAGCATGTCGGCGATCTTCCTTTCATCGGCCATCATCAGGATTTTGTTTCGTTCCTCCCGGATAAACGTCCGCAGATCACCGACATATACACCGGTCAGCACGGAAGCGGCAGCGTATCGCTCCGCGTATTCGGAGTGTTCATTATAGTAAAAGTGACTGCCGTCATATGTCTGGGCATACACGTGATGCTCCGCGCCAAAAGAGGCAATCTCCCGGGCGGTCTGAGCGGAAAAGAACTCCCCATGAATCAGCTCGTCATTTTCCGCGCTACGGATTTCCGCTCCGTTGCAGGCGATATAGACGGACAGGCTGCCGAGCCGATCCACGAACGGTTTCATACTCATCTGTGCGCGTCCGCTGGCGGCTATGACATGCATGCCGGAACGCTGCGCCTCAAGCATCGTCTGCACCGTAAAGGGAGAGATGGACAGGTCATCGTGCAGAAGCGTATCATCCAGATCAAAGACGACGGCCTTCACGCGGCGGGGAGCGGCCATTACTTCAGGCCGTCCACTGCAGCGTGCTGGGCAGGAATGCAGGCGCAGAAGCGCTCCATGTAACGGTTATAACCCGCCTCGTCCTCCGGATCCGGCGAAACCGTCAGCTGATTCATTCCGGCGAACACCTTCTGCTCCAGATAGTCCTCCAGGGAAAGCCCGGAATCCTGTGCACAGAAGTCAGCCAGCACGGCAATGCCCCATGCTCCGCCTTCTCCGGCGGTTTCCATGACTGTGACCGGGGCATGAATGGCAGCGGCCAGCAGATTCTGGGCGACGCCCCTGGTCTTGAAAAGGCCGCCATGTCCGTAGACCCGGTCAATGGTTACTTTTTCGCTGCTCAGGATTTCCATGCCGGCCTTCAGGGTTTCCATGCTGGCATAGATCTGGACGCGCATGAAATTGGCGATATTCATCTTTGCATCCGGCAGACGGATCAGCATCGGGCGGCCTTCCTGGAATCCGGTCACCGGCTCGCCCGCATAATAGTTGAAGCTGACGAGACCGCCGCCATCCTTTTCCCCTTCCATGGCCTTGCGGAACAGTTCCGTATAAACCTGACCGCGGTCCGTCTCAAAGCCCATCAGGGAAGCAAATTCGCGGAAAAGATCCACCCAGGCGTTGATATCCGAGGTGCAGGAATTGCAGTGCACCATCGCGACCTGTTTTCCGGTGGGCGTCGTGACGATGTCGATCTCCGGATGTACATGTGCCAGCGGCTTTTCCAGCACGATCATGCTGAAAATGGAGGTTCCCGCGCTGACATTGCCGGTTCTTTCGCGGACGCTGTTGGTGGCGACCATGCCGGTACCCGCGTCCCCCTCCGGCGGGCACAGGGCGGCACCGGGCTTCAGATCTCCCGCCGGATCCAGCAGCAGTGCGCCTTCCGCGGTCAGCTTTCCGGCATCGTCACCGGCGCACAGAACCTTCGGAAGAATATCCTTCAGCTTCCAGGGATAGCGGTGGGAAGCGACGAGCTGGTCAAACTGCGCCACCATCCCGGCATCATAATCGAGCGAATCACTGTCCACCGGCATAATTCCGCTGGCATCGCCGATGCCCAGTACCTTTTCGCCGCTGAGCAGATAGTGCACCCAGCCGGCCAGCGTGGTCAGGAAGCGGATATCCTTCACGTGGGCTTCCTGATTGAGGACCGCCTGATACAGATGGCTCAGGCTCCATCTCTGCGGCATGTTGAAGGAAAACAGCCCGGTCAGCTTTTCAGCCGCTTCGCCGGTAATGGTGTTCCGCCAGGTGCGGAAAGGAGTCAGCAGCTGCATATTCTGATCAAAGGGAAGATAACCGTGCATCATGGCACTGATGCCGATGGCCCGGAACGATTTGGGAACGATCCCGTATTTTTCCTTCACGTCCCGCTTCAGATCCGCGTAGCTGGCCTGAAGACCGGAGCGGATATCGTCTTCGCTGTATGTCCATATGCCGTCCTGAAGGCTGTTTTCCCATTCATGAGCTCCGGAGGCGATGACATGAAAAGACGGATCGATCAAAACACTTTTGATCCGGGTGGATCCAAACTCGATTCCCAGGACAGCGCGCCCCTCCTGAATGATTATCTGACTCATCAATGATATCCTCCTTCAATCGTATGAAATTCCATTCTGTCAACTACATTTTAACCCATTAAGAGAAAAAAAGGAACAGCAAAATCCGGAAGCGGCCGTTTTATTTCACGTAGCGGTTCTTAGGCCGGGGCGGCTTCATGCCGGAGGCCCTTCTCCGCCGGGAAAGCAGCCGGAGGAGAACTGCCACCGCGCCGATCACGAGCAGTGGAGACGCAAAGATCATGAACAGCTCGAATGAAAACGGCGGCAGGGGATTGGGATCGGAATATGTTTCGTTGACAATTTCTTCCAGCGTTTTGGGCGCGTTTTCCCGTCGGGCGACGGAGCGGGATGCCGTCAGCTGGTATACCACCGGATCTCCGTTTTGCGGGAACCAGGTCATGGTGCCCATCTGCTCTCCGGCGGTGATCGGCGCAGCAAAATCACGCGTATACTGAATCAGCATCGTATCCGTCAGATGGCTGGCCATGCGCTGAACTTCCGCCTTGGTGGTGACGATGCGGGCCTCAGAAGCGCTGCCGTCCGCGGGGGACTGGCACATCAGCTGAACCCGTCCGCGATTCGTGTCAGACGTGGAGTATCCGCTGGTTTCGATCGTGATGGGATTGATACTGTACAGCTCCGGCGGGGTCACGCTGACATACTGGCTGAATCCGTAATCCATCAGTTTGATGGTATCCGCCCATCGGGCGCGATTGCCCGTAAAAAGCACAACGGAGATCAGACGGACATCGTTTTTTTCCGCCGCGCCGGCAAAGCACCAGCCGGAATGCGAATGGGAACCCGTTTTGATGCCGGTGGCATACTGATAATAATACTTGTTGGGATTTTCCGATGATCCGGGCAGCATGTAGGAGGATTTGGTGCTGATCGTCCGCGCCCGCTGCATGTTCGTCCGTGCGATCGTATAGGAAGTGGTGCCGACGATCTGGCGGAAGGTTTCGTTCTGCATGGCCTGGCGGGCAATCAGCGCCAGATCACGGGCGGTGGAATAGTGATAATCATCGTGGTAACCGTGTGCGTTGACGAAGTGCGTGCTTTCACAGCCGAACATGGCCGCCGTTTCGTTCATCAGGTCCACAAAGCGGGGAATTGAACCGGAAACGACCTCCGCGATGACGTTGGCGCCGTCATTGCCGGAAAGCAGCATCGTTCCGTACAGAACATCGATGAACGGAATCTCTTCCCCGGCCAGCAGATGCATGGTGGACGATCCGGGCGGAACCGCGACGGCCAGATCGGAAACGGTCACCTTCTGATTCAGATCGTCCACGAACAGGATTCCCAGCAGAACGGTCATCATCTTGGTGATGGATGCCGGATAACGGATCTCGTCCGCATTCTTTTCAAAGATCACTTCCCCCGTGTCCTGGGCAATCAGGATCGCGGAAAGCGCGTACAGCTGATCCGGCATCAGGTCTTCAGGATGCTCCGGATCGTATTTTTCGGCATCCGGCGACAGCGTCGGTTCCGGAATGGGATCGTTGCCGGTTTCCTCCGACAGGGCAGCGGAGGAGAACAGCAGGCAGAATACGGTCATCAGGCAAAGCAGTCTGCGCATTTTTCTCCTCCTTTCCGAATCATATGACAGTCTGGATATGGTGAACAGGGCCCGGCTTCCGTTCCCGTCCGCATGATGCGTCAGCCGATGGCAAACGGGGGAATAAACGATGCGCCGGAGAGCTGAAGCAGGAGATACACGATGCCGATCACGGCCAGATACAGGGAGAACCAGCTCAGCGAAATCCGGTTGATCAGCTTCAGCATCCAGCGGATGGCCAGATAGCCCGATATGCAGGCGACGGCGATGCCGGCGAGCGTCGGAATCAGATCAATATAGTTGAACAGCCCTTCTTCCAGTGCGCTTTTTCCTTCCATCAGAAGGGAACCCAGAATGGCCGGCGCGCTCATCATGAATGAGAAGCGGGCCGCCTTTTCCTTGTCCAGTCCGGAAGAAACGCCGCCGAAGATGGTGGAACCGCTGCGGGAGATGCCGGGAACCATGCCGATGCCCTGAAAGATGCCCATCACGACGGCGTGCACGAAGCCCACCTGCTGTGCACCGGCCTTCTTCCTCCGGGAAGCCATCCGGTCGCAGAGCATCAGGAAAAGGGCCGTGATCAGGAAGGCACACCCCAGGAACCATCCGCTGTCAAAAACAGAAAACCCGTCCACAGCCGGGAAGAGCGTTTTGGCCAGCAGGTAGATCACCAGCGTCGGCAGGGAAGCGATGATCAGCAGGAGCAGCGTCCTGTTCCGGACGGGATGCAGGATCATCTCCTTCCAGTCCTTCCAGAAAACGACTGCAACGGGGATCAGCGTTCCGACATGCAAAAGGATGTCCAGCATCTTCATGGCGGACTGAACCTCCGGGGCACCGGATTCAATGCCCATCAGAATCCGGGTCAGCAGCAGATGGCCGCTGGATGAAATGGGCAGGAATTCCCCCAACCCCTGAATCAGCCCAAGCAGAATTCCCTGCAGCAATGTCATCCCAAATCGCTCCTCCCTGAAATCGTCATTCCATTCATTTTATCATAACGGGAGGCGTTTGGAAAGCTTGACGCCAAAGTTCAGCTTCTATATAATACCAGATTGATGCGAAGAGAACGGAAGGAGCGGAAACTGAAAGATGAAACTGGGAGTTGTCGGGCTGCCGAACGTCGGGAAAAGCACCCTTTTCAATGCGATCACCAATGCGGGAGCTCAGGCGGAAAACTATCCCTTCTGTACGATCGAACCCAATACGGGGGTCGTGATGGTGCCGGATGAGCGGCTGAACGTGCTGGCGGAGATGTATCATCCGAAAAAGGTCACGCCGACCACCATTGAATTTGTGGATATCGCCGGCCTGGTGAAGGGCGCCAGCCGCGGGGAAGGCCTCGGGAACAAGTTTCTGAGCCACATCCGCGAGGTGGACGCCATCGTTCATGTCGTCCGCTGCTTTGAGAACGAGAATATCATCCACGTGGACGGCTCGGTGGATCCGGCCCGGGATATCGAAACGATCAATCTGGAACTGATCTTTGCGGATATGGATACGGTGCAGCGCAGAAAGGAAAAGGCGGAGAAGAGCTTCCGGGGCGGGGACAAAAAGGCCGGTGCGGAAGCGGAACTGGCCGGCAGGCTGTACGCGCATCTGGAGAGCGGCAAACCGGCGAGAACGTATGATGCGGATGACGAGGAAAAGGAGATCATGAGCGGCTGGTTCCTGCTGACGACCAAGCCCGTGATTTATGCCGCGAATATCTCTGAGGATGACCTGGGCAAGCCCGAAAACGAAATCAGGCATCTGGACCGCGTGCGGGAAATCGCACAGGCGGAAAATGCCGGAATGATCGTCATCTCCGCTGCCATCGAAGAAGAAATCTCCCGGATGAGCCCGGATGAAAAAACGGAATTTATCGAAGAGCTCGGGATCGGTCAGAGCGGCCTGGACCGGCTGATCAAGGCCTGCTACAGCCTCCTGGGACTGATTTCATTCCTGACGGTCGGGGAGGATGAGTGCCGCGCGTGGACCATTATCCGGGGGACCAAAGCGCCCCAGGCGGCCGGAAAGATTCACACGGACTTTGAAAAGGGCTTTATCCGGGCAGAGGTCGTTCCCTACGATGTGCTGGTGGAGAACGGCAGCATGGCCGTCTGCCGGGAAAAGGGACTGATCCGGAGCGAGGGAAAGGACTATGTCATGAAGGACGGGGATGTGACCCTGTTCCGCTTCAATGTCTGAGTCATACCGGGAAATAACCGTTCGATGAAAGGATTGCCGTCATGAGCCGATTGGAGTATTTCTGGAGCCGCGTCACCAAGATGGACTGGAAAGCCATGTGGGCCACCACGGGACTGCTGAAAAAGCGCAGCGGAAAGGGCCGGCTGTGGCTTTTGTGCGATATGCTCAAATGCGCAGTGAAGTACAATGCCGGATATGTGGATTACAAAATTGCCCAGATGTACCGGCTGACGGACGCGCAGCGCAGCACGGTGATTACCCGCGGAATCAGCAATGAGATCGTGCGCAGGATGAATCCGAAGGAGTTCTGGCACTGTTTCGACGACAAGGCGGAATTCAATACGCTGTTCCGCGAATGGATCCCGCGCCGATGGCTAGCCATCTCGGCGGATACGGATCCGGAAGCGCTCTTCTCCCTGTGCCGATCCAATTCGCAGCTGATCGGCAAACCGCTGGAAGGCTCCAGCGGCCAGGGAATCCGGAAATATACGGCGGAAGACTGGAAGGATGGCCCGGAAAAGTTCCTGAACCGCCTGCGGAATGACGGAATCGGGATCCTCGAGGAGATGGTCATTCAGCATCCCAAAATGGCGTCCCTCTGTCCCACGTCCGTCAATACATGCCGGATTACCACGCTGATGGGGGATAAACAGCAGGGAATCGTCTACGCGTTTCTGCGGATCGGCAACGGCAAGGTCATGGATAACGTGGACTGCGGCGGAATGGCCGCCCGGATTGATCTGGCCTCCGGAAAGCTTCTGACCGTGGGGGCGGACAAGCAGGGCAATACGTTCATCAAGCATCCGATCACCAATACGAGCATCATTGGCTTCACGATTCCTTTCTGGGAAGAAGCGAAAGCCATGTGCCTGGAAGCGGCGAAAAAAGTGCCGGAGATGCGCTATATCGCCTGGGACGTGGCCATCACGGAGAAGGGGCCGACCTTTATTGAAGGAAACAGCTTCCCCTCCCATGCTGTGCCCCAGTTTGCGGCCCACTATCCGGACGGGATCGGCATCATGACAGAATTCAGAAAATTCATCGATATCTGAAACAAAAACAGTTCTTGCTTTTTGGCATTGTGTATGATAAAATCTGAACGTTATGCGGGCGGTCCTCTGCCCGGTTTGCACAGGTGATCCGTTCGGTTCACTTTCCGGGGCATGAACGTCTGAGAGGGAAGGAGGCACTGATTATGAATGAAATTATCCGTTCCATCGAAGCCAAGCAGATTCGCAGCGATCTTCCGCAGATCAATGTGGGCGACACCGTTCGCGTATGGGTCAAGGTTGTTGAAGGCAACCGTGAACGTCTGCAGGCTTTCGAAGGCACCGTCATCGCCAAGAGAAACGGCGGCGTCCGTGAGACGTTTACCGTTCGCCGCGTATCCTACGGTATTGGCGTAGAAAGAACTTTCCCGATCCATTCCCCGCGCGTGGATCATGTCGAAGTGATTCGTCATGGCAAGGTGCGGCGCGCCAAGCTCTACTATCTGCGTGAACTTCAGGGCAAGGCCGCGAAGATCAAGGAAGTCAAGCGGGTCTGATCTGTGCCAGATAAAGCTGTCGCTGTATGCGGCAGCTTTTTTCTTCTGCTCCGGAAGGGTTTCCGAATGCAGGCGTTTAATTAATAAATGGTATGTACATTTTTTTCACTCACAGGACTTCATTCAGAACAGGAGAAAACAGAGATGAGAGACAGAACCGAAGCAGCGTCCCTGGCAAGGGAGCTGGTATCCCGGATGACGCTGGAGGAAAAGGCTTCCCAGCTCAAATACGATGCGCCGGCCATTCCGCGGCTGAATATTCCCGCCTACAACTGGTGGAATGAGGCGCTTCACGGCGTAGCCCGTGCCGGAACGGCTACCGTTTTTCCGCAGGCCATCGGTCTGGCGGCCATGTTTGATGAGGACTTCCAGGAGGAAATTGCCTCCGTGATTTCGCAGGAGGCCCGGGCCAAGTACAACGGACAGAGCCGCCACGGGGATCGGGATATCTATAAGGGGCTGACCGTATGGAGTCCGAACATCAACATTTTCCGGGATCCCAGATGGGGCCGCGGCCATGAAACATACGGGGAGGATCCCTATCTGACCAGCCGGCTTGGCATCCGCTTCATCAAAGGGCTGCAGGGGGACGGCAAGTATCTGAAGACTGCCGCCTGCAGCAAACACTTTGCTGTCCATTCCGGTCCGGAAGCGCTTCGGCATCATTTTGATGCCGTGGCAAGTCCCCGGGACATGGCGGAAACCTATCTGCCCGCCTTCGAAGCGACGGTGAAGGAGGCGGAAGTCGAATCGGTCATGGGGGCATATAACCGGGTAAACGGTGAGCCTGCCTGCGGCAGCGAAACGCTTCTGAAGAAGACCCTGCGCGACAAATGGGGGTTCCGGGGCCATGTGGTCAGTGACTGCTGGGCGATCCGCGATTTCCATGAAAACCACAAGGTGACTGCCACCGCTCCCGAAAGCGCGGCGCTGGCCATGAAAAACGGCTGCGATCTGAACTGCGGGAATACGTATCTGCATATTCTGGAAGCGCTTCAGGAAGGCCTGATCACGGAAGAGATGATCACCACCGCCTGCGAGCGCCTGTTTACCACCCGCTTCCTGCTCGGCCTCTTCGCGGATGACTGTGAGTATGACCGGATTCCGGTGACGGACAACGATACGGATGCCCATGCGGCCCTGGCGCTGAAAGCGGCGGAAAAGAGCATGGTGCTGCTGGAAAACGACGGTGTACTGCCGCTGGATCCCGCGCAGGTGAAGACGGTGGCGGTGATCGGTCCGAACGCGGACAGTGTGATGGCGCTGGAAGGCAACTATAACGGAACGAGCAGCCGCTATGTGACATTCCTGGAAGGCATCCGGGAATACTGCGGAAAGCACGGGATTCGGGTGCTGTACAGCCTCGGATGCCACCTGTTCAAGGATCGGACATCGGGCCTTGCCCAGGCGGATGACCGGCTGGCCGAGGCAGCCATGTATGCGGAAGTGGCGGATGTGACGATCGCCTGCGTGGGCCTGGATGCGGGCCTGGAGGGCGAAGAAGGGGATACGGGGAACGAGTATTTCAGCGGGGACAAGAAGGACCTGCTGATTCCCGAATCCCAGCGCCGGCTGATGGAAACGCTTCAGAAGAGCGCCCGGAAACTGGTCACGGTGATCGCAGCCGGTTCCGCGCTGAACGTGGAGGGCGGAAACGCCAAGATTTTTGCCTGGTATCCCGGTCAGGCAGGCGGTACTGCGCTGGCGGAGTTGCTCTTTGGCGAGAAGAATCCCGGCGGCCATCTGCCGCTGACGTTCTATCGCAGCGTGGATGAGCTGCCCGATTTTGAAGACTACAGCATGAAGAACAGAACATACCGCTACTTTACCGGAACCCCGCTGTATCCGTTTGGCTTCGGGCTGAGCTATACGACGTGGAAGCTGGAGGGAGCGGAACGGAACAACGGCTCTGTCGGGGTCACCGTGCGGAATACGGGGAGCATGGACGGCGATGCGGTGATTCAGATCTACGAAGCGTGCGACAGCCCGTTTGCACTGGTACATCCCCGTCTGAGCGGATTTGCCCGGGTGGAGGTTCCCGCGGGCGAAAAGCGTACGGTACAGGTGAAGCTGGACCGGCTGACCGGAACGGTAGTCAACGAGCAGGGCGAGCGGGTCTCCGCCTCCGCGGTCACCTATTATGTCGGCATGAGCCAGCCGGATCCGCTGAGCGTGAAGATGACCGGTGTGGAGCCCATCGTGCTCAAGGACTGATGACGGATTCCGGAGGTTTTTCCGATGTTTACCGGTTTTACAGACGAGACGATTCAGTTTTTTCTGGATCTGAAGTTCCATAATTCGACGGAATTCTTTCACAGCCAGCACGACAGGTATCTCGAAACGGTCCAGAGCCCCTTCTATGAAATGATCCGGGAGATGGCGCCGGCCATGCTGAAGATCGATCCCGAAATGGAGATCCGGCCGTTCAAATGCCTCTCGCATATCCATCGGGATACCCGCTTCTCCCGCGATAAAAGCCCGTACCGGGATCATCTCTGGTTCCTGTTCAGAAGACAGGCGGAACCGCGGGAGAAATCGCTGTTCTACTTCTTCGAACTCGGCCCTGACCGGCTGGCCTGGGGGCTTGGCTTCTGGGGCGAGAACAGGGAGGCCATGGATCTTTTCCGGAAAAGAATGCGCGCGAACCCGGACGGAACCCTGGCGCTGATCCGCGATATGGATCTGCCGTCCCGGAACCTGTTTCTCAGCGGCAGCGTATTCAAGCGGATGGAGATCCCGCCGGAAATCCCCGGGCCGCTGGAAAGCTGGTACAGGACGAAGGAGCTGTATGTCGGGAAGGCCGAACCGGATTACCGGATGGTTTTCTCGAAAAGAATTGAGAAGGAAGTTCTGAAGGATTTTCAGGCCATGGCGCCGCTCTACCGGATGCTGAGAGGCTTCTGTGACGACCTGAATCAATAATGGAGGATACGGCAAATGGATTGGTTGAGCTTGAAAAGCGGATCCGATGTGCGTGGAACCGCCATCGGAGAAGGGACAAATCTGACAGGCGAAGTTGCCTGCGCACTGGGAATGGCTTTTGTGGAGTGGATTGCCGCGCGGAAAGGCAAAAAGGCGGAGGGGATTACCATCGCTCTCGGACGGGACAGCCGGGTGACCGGGCCGGACCTGCTGCGGGCGACCGCCGGGGGCGTGATGCGCGCCGGCGCACATGTGATGGACTTTGGCATGTGTTCCACGCCCGCGATGTATATGTGTACCATTACGCCGGGGTTTGAGCCGGACGGGTCCATTATGATCACGGCCAGCCATCACCCCTGGAACAAGAATGGCCTGAAGTTCTTCACCCGCGAAGGCGGCCTTGAAGGCAGGCAGGTGGAAGAACTGCTGAAGAAGGCACAGACGCTGACGCCTTCGGATTGTCCGGAAACCGGGACCATCGAAGAGAGAGCTTTCCTGCCGGTATACAAGCAGCAGCTTGCGGACCGAATCCGCACGGGTCTCGGCACGGACAGCGACAAACCGCTGGCAGGGCTGCACGTGGTGGTGGATGCCGGAAACGGCGCCGGCGGGTTCTATGCGGATCTGCTGGAGAGCCTGGGAGCGGACGTGTCCGGCAGCCAGTTCCTGAATCCGGACGGCTATTTTCCGAACCATATTCCGAACCCGGAAAACAGGGATGCCATCAACGCGCTCCAGAGCGCGGTGCTGAAGGCGGGCTCCGACCTGGGCGTGATCTTTGATACGGACTGCGACCGGGCCGCCGTGGCGGACGCGGACGGGAAGGAGATCAACCGGAACCGCCTGATCGCCCTGATCAGCGCGATTCTGCTGGAGGATCATCCGGGGCAGGTGATCGTGACGGACTCGGTGACATCCGCCGGGCTCAGGACGTTCATTGAGGCCAGAGGCGGTGAGCATTACCGGTTCAAACGCGGATACCGTAACGTGATCGATGAAGCGATCCGGCTCAACGCCGAGGGGAAGGAGTGCCCCCTGGCGATCGAGACCAGCGGACATGCGGCACTGAAGGAAAATCATTTCCTCGATGACGGCATGTATCTGGTGACCGTGCTGATCGTCAAGGCCATGCAGCTGAAGCGGGAAGGCCGGACATTGGGAAGCTTGATTGCGGATCTGAAGGATCCCGTGGAGAGTACCGAGATCCGCCTGAACATTCTGGACGCAGATTTCCGTGCCCGGGGTCAGGAAGCGATTGAAACCGTGCTGGAGAAGGCCCGGCAGGATCCGGAGTGGCATCTGGCGCCGGATAACCGGGAAGGCGTCCGGATCAGCTTTGACATGGACGGCGAAAAGGACGCGGGCTGGTTCCTGCTCCGCCTGAGCGTGCATGATCCGGTGCTTCCGCTGAACGCGGAAAGCGATGTCCGGGGCGGCGTCGTGCAGATGCTGAAGAAGCTGTGGGATGTGATCTCCGGCATCCAGGGCATTGACCTGTCGAATCTCGAAAAGGAAATCAGAGGCTGAAATCCGGGATGAAAGTGCCGGGAGAACCGCGACAGACGGTTCCCCGGCTTTTTTTGACGCATCATGGACGCGCGCTTTTGCCTGCGTTGTCGCTTGACGGATGTTTCCGGATGAGCATATAATGAAGGAAAGTTTTCAAAGGGAAGGACTGAATCCCGGATGAGCATCCAGGAACCGCAGATCAACTGGTACCCGGGACACATGGCCAAAGCCCGGCGGCAGCTCTCGGAGCAGCTGAAAAAGATCGATCTGGTGATCGAACTGTGCGACGCCCGTCTGCCGTATTCGAGCCGCAATCCTGAGCTGAAGCGGATGACGGCCGGGAAACGCAGGATTCTGCTTTTGAACAAGGCGGATCTGGCGGATCCGGAGGAGAACCGCACCTGGATCAGCTTTTTCAGGGGACGCGGCGAGGAGGTCATGGCTGTCACTGCCACCCGGCTCAACAGCAAGGAAACGATGGCCATGATTGAGCGGGTTACCCGGGAGCTGGTGGAGAAGGCCCTGGACAAAGGAATCCGGAAGACCATCCGCGCGATGATCATCGGCGTGCCGAACGTGGGAAAGAGCACCATGATCAACCGGCTTCACGGGCAGAGCATCGTGAAAACGGGGGACCGTCCCGGTGTGACCCGCAACAGCCAGTGGGTGAAGATCACGCCTTATCTGGAACTGATGGATACGCCCGGGCTGCTGTGGCCCCGGCTGGATGATCAGGCTGCCGCCCGGAGGCTGTGCTATATCGGTTCCGTGCGGGATGATGTGGTGGATACGGGGGAGCTGACGCTGAGCCTGCTGGAAGAGATGAAGACCATCCGTCCGGATATGCTCATGACGCGGTTTCACCTGACGGAGGAAGAGCTTGGACTGGAGGGTGTCCCCCTGCTGGACGCGGTCTGCCGCGGGCGGGGATGGCTTTTGCGCGGGAACCGTTTTGATTACGACCGCTGCTTCAGCGTCGTGCTCGATGAATTCCGCGCCGGAAAACTGGGAAGAATCACGCTGGAAAAACCAGATGCCTCCGGCGCGATGAAAGGAGCGGCTCAGGAGTGAAGGACAGACTGGCCCATGCGCAGCAGCTGCTGGCCTTTGAGGCCGGATACCGCGCCGGCGGGATCGTTGTGGCCGGAATGGATGAAGTCGGCCGGGGTCCCCTGGCCGGGAATGTGGTCACCGCCTGCGTCGTCATGCCGGAGGAACCTCTGCTGATCTGGGTGGATGACAGCAAGAAGCTGAGCGAATCCCGCCGGGAGAAGGTGTATGAGGAGATCATGGCGCACGCGCTTTATGTGGGAATCGGTCAGGTGGATCCTGCGGGGATTGACGAAATCAACATCCTCGAGGCGACGCGCAGGGCGATGCGGATGGCGGCGGAGAGCGTACCGGCGGATGTGGTCCTGATCGACGCGGTCCGCGGCCTCGGGCTGAAGGGCATCGAAATCCCGCTGATCCGCGGCGATGCGCAGTCCTACAGCATTGCAGCCGCCAGCATCGTGGCGAAGGTGACGCGGGACCGGCAGATGATTAATCTCGATGCGCAGTATCCCGAATACGGATTTGCCCGGAACAAGGGATATGGCACGCAGGAGCATATTGCAGCGCTGAAAAAATATGGGCCCTGCCCCATTCATCGGCGGAGCTTTATCGGGAATTTCATATGAAACAGACTTATCAGACCGGCGTGAACGGGGAACGCGAGGCGGAAGCGTATCTCTGCGACGAAAAAGGCATGCAGTGTCTCGAGCGGCGCTTTCGCTCGCGGCATGGGGAGATCGACCTGATTCTGCGCGACGGGGAAACGATCGTGTTTGCTGAGGTGAAAACCCGGAAAAGCGGTGTGGAGGGATCCGGGCTGATGTCCGTCACTCCGGCCAAGCAGAAAAGAATCGCTCAGGCGGCTACGGTCTATCTGATGACGCATCATCAGCTGAACTTCCCTGTCCGCTTTGACGTGATCGAGATCTTTCAGGGAAGAATTACCTACATTCCCAACGCATTTCAGCCTGGCGGTGTCTTTTACCGCTGATCAAGGAAGGACAGAGGCAGCAATGATATCTTTTCTCATGAAACGGCTTACAGCGTGCTGGATTGTTTTTCTGGCGCTGATCATGGCCGTTTCATTCTCTTCGTGTGAAAGCGGCGATGGAAACCTGATCGCAAACGGCAGCTTTGAAAGCCTGGATTCGGACGGAATGCCGGAATCCTGGTATACGGACGCCTATAATGCTGCGGCCGGATATACCCTTTTTTCCACGCAGGAGGATCCGGAACGCGGAACGGTGGCGGAGATCCGCAATCTGGGGCTGAACGATGCACGGTTTGCCCAGTCGGTGCGCGTAGAGCCCGATACGGTGTACTGCCTCAGCGGGTTGATCCGCGCGGAGGGCGTGGAAGAGGGGCACGGAGCCAATCTGAGCATTGAGGATGTATATGCCTTTTCCGAGGAAATCTTCGATACGGACGGCGCATGGCAGTATATCGAGTATTACGGGGAGACCGGGCCGGATCAGCATGATCTGACCGTGTTTGTCCGGCTGGGCGGATACAGCGGCGAGAGCACCGGTCGTGCGGCCTTTGACGGGATCTCCCTGAAGAAAGCCGATACGATTCCGGATGATGTGATCGCCGACCGGTGGTATCGGGTGAATACCTCCGCCGGCTCCGATGACCGGGATGCGGAAGAGGAGGGAGATACGGCGGGCCCCGCCTGGCCGTTCCTTCTCGTGACCGGCTGCATTTGGGCCCTGGCTTTTCTGCTGATGATTCGTATTTTCCGGGACGGAGAGAGAACCGGCGACGCGCCGGTATGGCGCAGGGGCGTCCCCCTGCTTCCGATTCTGCTTTTCGCGCTGGGACTTCGGATGCTCCTCAGCTATCGGATCGAAGGGTATCAGGTGGATGTCAACTGCTTTCTCAGCTGGGGGCATACCATGGCCCAGTGGGGACCGGCGGAGTTCTATTCAAAGACCAGCTTCTGTGATTATCCGCCGCTTTACCTCTATGCATTGGGGCTGAACTCGGCGCTTTCATCGCTGGTCGGTGCCGGAGAGGGATGGACGCGGGTGATTTTCCGGCTGATTCCGTCCCTGTGCGATCTGACGGCCGTATGGATGCTGGACCGCGTGCTCCGGCGGGACGGGGAGCATAAAAACCGGCTGTGGATCACCGCTGTCCTCGCCTTCATGGCGCTGAATCCGGCCGTTATCCTCAACAGCGCCGCATGGGGCCAGATGGACAGCGTACTCTGCCTGCTCCTGACGATGGTGGCCGTATGCGCCGTGGAGAAGAAATGGCAGGCCGCCATTCCCATCTATGCGCTCAGCGTTCTGATCAAGCCTCAGGCCCTGATGCTGGGCTTCCTGGGGCTCGGATATATCATTCTCAGCTGGATCCGCCATCCGGAGGAGAGAAAACGCCTTCTGGCAGGGCTTTTAATCGGGCTCGCCGCGCTGGCAGCCGGCATCCTGCCCTTCGGGATCCGTCAGCCCTTCGGATGGCTGATTGAACGCTACGGAGCCACGCTTTCCTCCTATCCGTACGCGACGCTGAATACTGCGAATCTTTATTATCTGGCGGGGGGAAACTGGTCCGGAGTCGATACGGCCGCCCACTGGACGGTGCCGGTGCTGTTTGCGCTGCTCTCCGTCGCCTACGGCACGTATATGCTCCTCCGGCGGAAAAACCTTCCGCTCTTCTGGCTGGAGGGTTCGCTGGGCTTTGGCTTTACCGCCTGGTTCATTTACTGCGCGGTGGCTTCCTGCCACTGGGCCTTTGCCGGAGCCGGCGCGATGGCGCTGAGCTTTGTCGTGGTGCTTTCGCTGGCACTGCGCAGCGGCGAAATCCGCTTCCTGCCGTATCTCGGCGCGCTGCTGTTCGTGCTTCTGTACGTCTTTGGCGTCAAGATGCATGAACGCTATCTGTTCCCGGCACTGTTCCTGCTGGGTGCCGCCTGGGCGTACTGCCGGGACCGGCGAATCCTGTATCTGCTGATTCTCTTCAGCTCAACGCTGTTCATCAATGCGGGAATCGTGCTGGACAACAGCATCCGCCTGGGCTCCTCCATGGGGCATCTGAACCGGGATACGACGGCGCTGGCCTGCGTGCTGAGCGTCATGAACTGCCTTGGCGCTGCGTATGCGGTATATATCGGCTTTGCCCTCTGCTCCGGCGGGAAGCCGGCTCCGATGGGAACACTTCCTTCCTTCCTGCCGGTTCGCAGGGTGGAGCGCGCGCATTCTCCGCTGGACTGGCGGCCGGACCGCTCCCTGCACTGGAAGGGGAAGGATACGCTGATCCTGCTGGCGATCACGGCGGCGTATTCCGTCGTCAGCCTGAGCACGCTCGGCTCCGGGAAGGCGCCGCAGCGGGCATGGACATCCTCCGGCTTTGACGAGCAGGTGGTCTTCGATCTGGGGAAGCAATATGACGATGTTCAGATCCTGTATTTTGCGCAGGTGAGCCGGAATGATTTCAGCTTTGCCCAGAGCGACGATGGGACGTTCTGGTCCGAGGAAACCATGGCCGAGATGGATCAGGGCCAATGCTGGAAATGGAAGTATGTGACGCAGAGCCGGGAGGGTGAGGACGGAAAAAGGGAATACTACACCGGTCCCCGGTATATCGTTTCCTTCAGCGGAAGATATATCCGGCTGACTGCCGGTCAGCTGGGGCTGACGCTGAACGAAGTGCTTTTCCGGGATCCGGAGGGGCAGATCATTCCGGCCACGATCGTGTCGCGCAGCGGCGAGACGCCTGAATCGGAGCTCTGCTCGGATCCGGCGATGCTGCTCGACGAACAGGATACGCTGGAAGCCATGCCCGTGATATTCGGCCCCCCTGCGGAGAAGGCGGAACCTTCCTGGTGGAACAGCAGTTATTTTGATGAGATTTATCATGCCCGGACGGGATTTGAATTCCTGCGCGGGACTACGCCTTATGAAACCAGCCATCCGCCGCTGGGCAAGGTGCTGATGAGCGTGAGCATTGCGCTGTTTGGCATGACGCCGTTCGGCTGGCGCTTTGCCGGCGCACTGGCGGGCATCCTGATGCTGCCCGGCATGTACCTGATCGTCCGGCAGCTGACGAAAAAGACATGGCTCGCATCCGTAGCCTGCCTGCTGATGGCGCTGGACTGCATGCATCTGACGCAGACGCAGATTGCTACGATTGACAGCTTCCCGGTGCTGTTCATCATCTACGCGTTCTTCTTCATGCTCCGGTATATGCAGACGGATCTGGTGCGCAGCCGGATGAAGGACATTCTCATGCCGCTGTTCTTCAGCGGTCTGTTCATGGGGCTTTCCATCGCCAGCAAATGGATCGGGATCTATGCCGGTATGGGGCTGGCCGTGCTGTTTGTCTTCCACGGGATCCGCCATCTCCGGCTGAATGCCATGGCGGTCCGGCTGATGCATTCCGACGATCTGAGCGAGGAGGAGAAAGGCCGGCTGATGCCTTACGTCCGGGATCCGAAGGGAAACGATCATCCGGAGCTGCGGCGCCTGATGACGGTCTGCCTGTGGTGCCTCCTGTTCTTTATTGCTGTTCCGCTTGCGATCTATCTGCTTAGCTATATCCCGTACATGGCCTACAATCACCGGATCCGCTCCCTCTGGGATTTCCTTGCCGAGGTATGGAAGAGCCAGACCGGGATGCTGAATTATCACTCAACGCCCGGGCTCGGTATGGATCATCCCTTCTATTCGCCCTGGTACGAGTGGCCGGTGATCGGAAAGCCGATGTATTACGCTTCGGATCAGTATCCGCTCTCCGGCACCGGTCTGCACCACAGCATCTTTAGCTTTGGCAATCCAGTGGTCTGGTGGGGAGGGCTGGGCGCCATGCTCCTGTGCGTTCTCCGGTGGCTGATGACAAGACGGTATCTGACCGGTGATTCTCCGGACCGCTGGCATCTGAACGCTGACGGGTTCCAGGTGCGCTATGTCTTCCTCTTTATCGGGTTCCTGGCGCAGTATCTGCCCTGGGTGCTCGTTCCGCGCGGAACCTATATCTACCATTACTTTGCCAGCATTCCGTTCCTGATTGTCGCGGTCTGCCTGTGTCTGGACGGGTGGGGAGGCAGAGGACGGAAAGCGGCACAGATCATCGGCTGGATTACGGTGGCGCTGGCGCTGGCGATGCTGATCATCCTCTTCCCATACGCCAGCGGGATGCCGGCCTCCGCAGCCTGGATGGATCTGGGCAGACAAATCCTGCGAATCTGGTACTGATCGGGACGCTCCGGGAGGTGAAAACGCTTGGATGAAATGATGGCCAGTACCCTGAGCTTTGGCGTCAGCGGCGTGAACGGTTTTCCGGTTCATGTCGAGGTGTTTTCGGTCAACGGCATTCCGGGAATGGAGATCATCGGCCTCCCGGATACCTCCGTGCGCGAGAGCCGTGACCGGGTCAACGCCGCAATCATCAACAGTGGGCGACAGATGCGCCCGAAGCGGATCACCATCAATCTGGCCCCGGCGGACATGAAGAAGGAGGGCCCTTCCTTTGATCTGCCGATCGCCGTGGGAATCATGATCGCGACCGGTGAACTGCATCCGGCACCGTTTTTCGACTGCCAGGCCGTTGCGATGTTCGGGGAGCTGAGCCTGGACGGACGCATCCAGCCGATCAACGGCGCCCTGCCCATGGTGATCAGTGCCAAGGAAAACGGAATCCGCGAGGTGCTCCTTCCGGCGGAGAACGCCCTGGAGGCCGCGTGTATTGAGGGCATGAATGTCTATCCGGTGACAGATCTGAAACAGGTGATCGCCTGGATGGAGGGAAGCATCGCGATTGAACCCCAGGCGCAGGTCGCCTACAGCGACCTGGTCCGGACCGGCGCATGCGCGGTGGACATGGCGCAGATCCGGGGGCAGACCGCAGCGCGCAGGGCGCTTGAGGTTGCTGCCGCCGGCGGGCATAATATGCTGATGATCGGCGTACCGGGCAGCGGCAAGACGATGCTCGCCCGCTGCCTGCCGGGCATCCTGCCGCCGCTGACCTTTGAGGAAGCGCTGGAAACCACCCGGATTCATTCGATCAGCGGGAGGCTTCCCCGGGGAAGCGGCCTGATGGTCAGCCGCCCTTTCTGCGCGCCCCATCACAGCGCCTCGGTGGCATCGCTGATCGGCGGGGGGCAGGATGCGATGCCCGGCGAAGTGTCCGCGGCGCACAACGGCGTGCTTTTTCTGGATGAACTGCCCGAGTTTTCCCGCAATACGCTCGAATCGCTCCGCCAGCCGCTGGAGGACGGGATCGTGACCGTATCCCGGGTGCGCCATCAGGCACAGTATCAGTCCTCATTCATGCTGGTGGCGTCCATGAATCCGTGCCCGTGCGGATTCTATGGCAGCTCCCGCAGGGAGTGCCGCTGTACGCAGCAGGAGATCCGCCGTTACCTGGATCGGATTTCCGGCCCGCTTCTGGACCGGATCGATATTCAGATCGAGGTGGATTCCGTGCCGGTCAGTGAGATCAGCCAGACGGCCACGGCGGAATCCTCCGCCGCGGTCGCATCCCGGGTCGCGCGGGTCAGAGCGCTTCAGCAGGAACGCTACAGGGGCACGGGCATCTACAGCAATGCCCATCTGAGTTCCGCCATGATCCGTCGCTACTGCCCGCTGAGCGGTGAGGCGACCTCGCTGCTTCATGCCGCGGTGGAGGCGATGAATATGAGCATGCGCGGATATAACAGAATTCTGAAGGTGGCCAGAACCATCGCTGACATGGCCGGGGAAGAGCTGATTTCCGCCGCCCATGTGGCCGAGGCGGTTCAGTACCGGGAGCTGGATCAGAAGTACTGGAGATGATCGGTGGACATGATCGCAAAGAGTCAGAATGAGATGGTGTATCTGGCCTGGCTGGCCTGGGCCGCGATGCAGTCGGGAGACATGCTGCCGCTCAGACGCCTGCTGGAAACCTTCGGGGAAGGAACCGGAGTATATGAGGCGCTGCGCCGGGGAGATCCGCTGCTGTCCGAGACCGTCCCGGAAAGGTTTCTGCTCCGGATGAAGAAAAGCTGCGGCAGGGAGTCCTTCCGGAAATGGGAAGAGCTGATCGGCGCACACGGCATTCATGCCATGACCTTTATGGATCCTGAGTTTCCGGATGTGCTCGGTGAAATCCAGGATCCGGCCTCGATCCTGTTCTTTCAGGGCGATCTTTCCTGCCTGAAACGGCGAAAAATCGCGATCTTTGGCAGCCGGGCTGCGTCCCTGTTGGGGCTGAAGGCGGCCCGGCAGATCGCAGAAGATCTGAGCCGGAACGGGATTGCGGTCGTCAGCGGGTTTGCCTACGGCATTGATGCTGCGGCGCATCAGGGATGCCTTTCCGGTACCAGCCCGACCATCGCCGTGATGGGCTGCGGGCTGGACCAGACCTATCCGTCGGATCACGGAACGCTGCGGCGGAATGTGCTGGAAAAGGGCGGTCTGCTGATGACGGAGTATCCGCCGGGGGAAAAGCCGCTTGGGCATCATTTCCCGTTCCGGAACCGGGTGATCTCCGGGCTGAGCGACGCGCTGGCGCTGATTGAGGCCCGAATCCGGAGCGGCAGCATGACGACTGTGGACAAGGCGCTGCAGCAGGGGAAGGAGCTTTTCGTCTATCCCGGCGATCCGATGTCTCCGGCCTTTGAAGGCAACCGCATGCTGATCCGGGACGGCGCCCGCTTCTTTACGCGGGCGGCGGATATTCTGGAGGATATGAATTGGCTTGACAATCAGGACGATCAAGTGCAAAATAGCGATTGCGCCGGGCCGAAGATAACGGATCTGGGCGGAAATGAACGAAAGATTGCGGAAGCGCTGGAGCCCGGGAAAATGAGCTTTGACCAGCTCACGTCGGCAACCGGGCTGGCTCCGTCGGAGCTGATGAGCGCGCTGACCATCCTGCAGGTCCGGCAGTATATCGAAGCGCTGCCCGGCAAGATATATCAGCTGAAAGAACAATCTGATACAGAGAACTTACTGGATTCGGAGGAATCGGAACATGCCAACTGCCAAGCAGAAACTGATCATCGTGGAGTCACCGGCCAAGGCGAAAACCATCAGCCGGTACCTGGGAAAGGGGTACAAGGTGGAAGCCTCCCAGGGCCATGTATGCGATCTACCCAAGAGTCAGCTGGGGATAGATCCGGATCATGATTTTGAACTGAAATATATCACGATCCGGGGCCGGGGCGATATTCTCAGCCGGATCCGGAAGGAAGCAAAGAGCGCTTCCCAGATTTACTTCGCGACAGACCCGGACCGCGAAGGGGAAGCGATCAGCTGGCATCTGTTCCATGTGCTGGGCGTGGATGACAAGGCGCCCTGCCGGATTGAGTTCAACGAGGTGACCAAGAAGGCCGTTCAGGCGGCCATCAAGCATCCGCGCCAGCTGGATATGGGGCGGATTGACGCGCAGCAGGCCCGGCGTGCGCTGGACCGGCTGGTCGGATACAAGATCAGTCCGCTCCTGTGGGCGAAGATCAAAAAAGGCCTGTCCGCGGGGCGGGTGCAGAGCGTGGCGACCCGTATGGTCGTGGACCGGGAAAACGAAATCAATGCCTTTATTCCGGAGGAATACTGGGATATCAATGTTACCTGCGCCGCGGAGGGCGGCAGGAAAGCCCAGACGTTCACCGCCCGGTTCCATACGCTGGACGGCGAAAAATGCCCGATCGGCAACGAACAGAAGGCAGAAGAGATCCGTGCCCTGATCGAAAGGGAAGCCTTTACCGTCACGGAGCTGAAGACGCGGGAAAAGCGGCGGATGCCCGCTCCGCCGTTCACCACCTCCAGCATGCAGCAGGAAGCCAGCCGAAAGCTGAATTTTACGACTGCGCGGACGATGCAGATCGTTCAGCAGCTGTATGAAGGTGTGGACCTGGCCGGCGAAGGAACGCAGGGTCTGGTCACCTATATCCGTACGGACAGCGTCCGCATCAGCGATGATGCCATGACCGCGCTGCGGGAATTCATTCCCGGAAAGTTCGGACCGGAATTCCTGCCGGAAGAAAAGATCGAATACAAGGGCCGGAAAAACGCGCAGGATGCCCATGAAGCCATCCGCCCGACGGACGTGAACCGCACGCCGGAATCGATCAAGGCATCGCTGACGCGGGAGCAGTTTATGCTCTACCGGCTGATTTACAACCGCTTTGTGGCCAGCCAGATGATGCCGGCAGCCTATCAGACCCTGACGGCGGAAATCACCGGGAAGCGGGTCGGCCTCCGGTTCTACGGAGAGCACAAGACCTTCTCCGGCTTTACGGCGCTGTATGAGGAGGGAACGGACGAAACAGAGACCTCCGTGGAAATGAATCTTCCCGCGCTGAAGGAGGGAGAAAAGATCCGGGCGACGAGCGTGACAAGCGATCAGCATTTTCCCCAGCCGCCGAGCCGGTATACGGAAGCCAGCCTGGTCCGCATGCTGGAAGAGAACGGAATCGGGCGGCCTTCCACCTATGCGCCGACCATTTCGACCATCATTTCCCGGGGATACGTTTCCCGCGAAAAAAAGCGCCTTTACCCGACGGAGCTGGGGGTGATGGTGACCGAAATGATGGAAAAATACTTCAGTGAAATCGTGGATACCGAGTTCACCGCCAACATGGAATCCAAGCTGGACCAGGTGGAAGAGGGAAGCGCGGACTGGAAGCAGATCCTCCGGGAGTTCTATCCCAAGTTTGAAAAAACGCTGGCAGTGGCTGAAAAGGAAATCGAAAAGGTCGAGGTGCAGGACGAGGTCAGCGATGTGCCGTGCGACCAGTGCGGCGCCATGATGGTATACAAGATGGGCCGGTTCGGCCGGTTCCTGGCCTGCCCGAACTTCCCGGCCTGCCGGAACACCAAGCCGATCCTGACCTATATCGACGCGCCGTGCCCGAAGTGCGGCAGGCGCCTGCTGGAAAAGATCAGCCGCAAGAGCCGGAAATTCTACGGATGTGAAGGATATCCGGACTGCGATTTTGTCAGCTGGGACAAGCCGGTCAGCGACAAATGCCCCCAGTGCGGCAGCTATATGATTGAAAAGCGAAACAGCAAGGGGGAAATCCTCCATCTGTGCGCCAACGAAAACTGCCGCTACAAGACCGTTGCGGCCGTGCCGGAGGAGGAAACGGATGAGTGACCGAAGGGCGACGGTGATCGGCGCCGGGCTGGCGGGCTGTGAAGCGGCATGGCAGCTGGCGCGCCGCGGGATTCAGGTCACGCTGGTGGAAATGAAGCCCCGGATGAAATCCCCTGCGCATCATTCGGATCAGTTCGCGGAGCTGGTCTGCTCCAACAGCTTCCGGGGGGACCGCCTGTCCAGCGCCGTCGGTCTGCTCAAGGCGGAGATGCGCCTGATGGATTCGCTGATCATGCGCTGCGCGGATGAGAGCCGGGTTCCCGCCGGGGATGCGCTGGCGGTCGACCGGGAAGGCTTTTCGCGCCGGGTGACCGATTGCCTGCGCTCCCATCCCTGCGTCACGGTCGAGGAGCGGGAAGTCACGGAGATTCCGGAGGGCCCGGTCATCGTGGCGACAGGGCCGCTGACCAGCGATGCGCTGGCGGACGCCATCGCATCCCTGCCGGGGATCGGCACGCTGCACTTCTATGACGCGGCTGCGCCAATCGTGATGAAGGATTCGCTGGACGAAAGCCGGATGTTCCGTCTCAGCCGGTACGGCCGGGGCGATGACTATCTGAACTGCCCGATGACCCGGGAGGAGTACGACCGTTTCATCGAAGCCCTGCTCGGCGCGGAAACGGCGGAAATTCACGGCTTTGAAGAATCCGGCGTCTTTGAGGGCTGCATGCCGATCGAGAGCATGGCCCGCCGCGGACACATGGTTCCCGCTTTCGGGCCGATGAAGCCGGTCGGTCTCCGGGATCCCCGGACGGGGAAGGAGCCTTTCGCGGTCGTTCAGCTGCGCCAGGACGATGCCGGTGAAACCATGTATAATATCGTCGGGTTTCAGACGCGGCTGAAATTCGGCGAGCAGAAGCGCGTTTTCGGGCTGATTCCGGGCCTGGAGAACGCGGTATACGCGCGCTACGGCGTGATGCACCGGAATACATTTTTGAGCAGTCCGGGCTTTCTGAACGAAAGGTATGAGATGGTCAGCCGCCCGATGTGCTATTTCGCCGGACAGATGACCGGCGTTGAGGGCTATGTGGAGAGCGCGGGCAGCGGCCTGGTGGCGGGACGCTCGCTGGCGGACCAGCTGGAAGGGAAGACGCCGATGGCTTTGCCCGGGTTCACGGCGCTCGGCGCGATGGGGCGGTATGTATCCGCTCCAAACACGCATTTTCAGCCGATGAACTGCACCTTCGGGATCATCGATCCGCTCCCGGCCGTTCCCGGACAGAAGAAGATCCGCGACAAGAAAGCCCGCTACGAGGCCGTTTCGGCCAGGGCGCTGGAATATATCCGGAGTCTGCAATAATCACGGAGGAACACAGCTTATGAGCAGTCCTTTCAGAGGTACCACCATCTGCGCCGTCAAACGGAATGGCGTGATCGCCATCGCCGGGGACGGGCAGGTGACCATGGGAGAAAATACGATTTTCAAGACGTCCGCCCGCAAGGTGCGCCGCCTGTTCAACGGGCAGGTCGCCGTCGGCTTTGCCGGCAGCGTTGCGGATGCGTTCACGCTGTGCGAAAAGTTCGAGGAAAAGCTGCAGCAGTGCGGCGGAAACCTGGAAAAGGCGGCGGTGGAGCTGGCCCAGAGCTGGCGGGGAGACCAGGTGATGCGCCAGCTGGAGTCCATGATGATCGTGGCCGATCGGGAGCATCTGCTGATTCTCAGCGGCACCGGGGAGGTCATCGATCCGGACGAGGGCATCGCGGCAATCGGATCCGGCGGAAACTACGCCCTGGCAGCGGCCCGCGCGCTCGTTCAAAACACGGATCTGAGCGCAGCGGAGATCGCTGAGAAGGCGCTTAGAATCGCTGCGGGCATCTGCGTTTTTACCAATGATCATATCATCGTGGAGACGGTGTAATTTTTGAGGAGGCGGACGAAACCGTGAATCAGCAGCCCTTGACCCCCAGACAGATCGTCCACGAACTGGACCGGTTCATCGTCGGACAGGACGAGGCCAAAAAGGCCGTGGCCATCGCCCTGCGCAACCGTTACCGCCGCAGCCGGGTGGAGGAATCCCTGCGGGACGAAATCATCCCGAAGAATATCCTGATGATCGGCCCGACCGGTGTGGGCAAGACGGAGATTGCCCGGCGCCTGGCCAGGCTGGTCAATGCGCCGTTCATCAAGGTGGAGGCCACCAAGTTTACCGAGGTCGGCTATGTCGGCAGGGATGTGGAAAGCATCATCCGCGACCTGACGGAGAACGCGGTGCGCCTTGTGCGCAGGGAACATGAGGAAAAAGTGCTGCCCCGGGCGAAGGTGCTGGCGGAAGAGCAGCTGAGCGAACTGCTGGCGCATCCGCCGAAGAAGAACAATGCATCCAACCCGCTGGATTTTCTGCTGGGCAAGCAGAAGGAGCAGCAGCCGACAGCGGAGGAGACCACGGCGCTGGCACGCAAAAAGGAAGAAATCCGCCAGCAGCTTCTGCACGGCGAGATCGAGGATGTGGAGCTGGAGCTGGAGGTGGAAGAGGAAGCGCCTACGCTGGAAGTCGGCGGAAGCAGCATCAGCCTGGGGGATATGATGGGCAACATGATGCCCCGCAAAACCCGGATGCGCCACGTGAAGGTCAGGGAAGCCCGGAAGATTCTGACGGATCAGGAAGCGGCCAAGCTGATCGACAATGACGCCGTTCAGGAGGAAGCCATCACCCGCACGGAACAGAACGGCATTGTTTTCATCGACGAGATCGACAAGATTGCCGGTTCCTCCGCTTCGCACGGCGGCCCGGATGTCAGCCGGGAGGGCGTGCAGCGGGACATCCTGCCCATCGTGGAGGGGTGCACCGTCAACACCAAGTACGGCGCGGTCCGGACGGATTATATGCTGTTTATCGCCGCCGGTGCGTTCCATGTCAGCAAGGTATCCGACCTGATTCCGGAGCTGCAGGGTCGATTCCCGGTGCATGTTCAGCTGAAAAGCCTGACCCGGGAGGATTTCCGCCAGATCCTGACGATCCCTGAGAACGCGCTGACAAAGCAGTATCGCGCCCTGCTGGAAGTGGACCGGGTGCTGCTGAAGTTTGAGGACTCCGCCATCGACGCGATCGCCGAAGCGGCGTGCAATGCCAATGACAACGCGGAGGACATCGGCGCCAGACGGCTGCATGCCATCTTTGAGCAGCTGCTGGAGGATGTATCCTTCAATGCCGGAGATGAAAACATGCCTCCGTTCGAGCTCGTGATCGACGGCGCATATGTCAATGCACACCTCAAGGGCGAGAACAAACCGATGGATATCCGGAAGTATATCCTGTAATATCTGAAAGGGAGGGACTTCATCATGATTCAGACGATTGGCATGATCGGAACCGGAAACATGGGCTCAGCGATCCTGCGCGGCATCGTGGAAGCGGAATATATCCGCGCTTCCCGGATCACCGCCTTTGACGTCAGTCCGAAAAGAATGCGGGAGCTGGATGAGGACCTCCCGGGAATCCGCCTCGCCCAGGACTGCCGGGAGGTGGCGGAGAATTCAGACCTGATCATCATCGCGGTCAAGCCGATCTATGTGAAGGAAGTGCTCGACGAGATCCGGGGAGCCATCGGCGGAAAAGCGGTGCTGAGCATTGCGGCCGGATGGACGGTGGGCATGCTGGCGGACGCGCTGCAGGGTACCGGCGCCACCTATATGCGCGTGATGCCGAATACCCCCGCGCTGGTCGGCGAGGGAATGACGGCCCTGTGCGATGAATCAACCTTCTCGAAGGAAGACTTTGATTTTGTCAAGGGCATCTTCGATTCCATCGGGAAGACGAAAATCCTTCCGGAGCGGCTGTTTGACGGCGTTGTCGCCATCAGCGGCAGCAGTCCGGCGTATGTCTATATGATGATCGAAGCGATGGCGGACGCCGGCGTCAAGGAGGGGCTGCCCCGCGTATATGCCTATGAGATGGCGGCGCAGAGCGTGCTGGGAAGCGCGCTGATGGTGCTGTCCTCCGGTACGCATCCGGCAGCGCTGAAGGATGCCGTCTGTTCGCCGGGCGGAACGACGATCGAGGCGGTGGAGGAGCTGGAGCGGAAGGGCTTCCGTGCCGCGATCATGGACGCTATGGAAGCATGCGCCAGGAAGAGTCGGGAAATGTCGAAATCGTAAAGAGGATACGCGATATGTCAGAAGCCAGAAAGAAGGTCAACATCTACACGGATGGCGCGTGCAGCGGCAACCCGGGTCCGGGCGGCTGGGCCGCGATTCTGGAGTTCGGCCCGCATCGGAAGGAAATCAGCGGCTATATGGCGGGGACGACCAACAACCGTATGGAGCTGTTCGCCGCCATCAGCGCTCTCGGCGCCCTGAAGGAGCCGTGCGATGTCAGGCTTTATTCCGACAGCAATTATATGGTCCAGGCCTTCAATGATCACTGGATTGACGGCTGGATGAAGAAGGGCTGGAAAACCAGCAGCGGAACAGCCGTCGAGAATCAGGACCTCTGGTTCATTCTGCTGGCGCAGACGAAAAAGCATCACGTGGAATTCATCAAGGTCAAGGGGCATTCGGATCATCCGGAGAACAACCGCTGCGACGAGCTGGCCCGGGCGGCCATCGAGGAGTACCGGCAGCTGTATCCGGATGCGGAGCCGAAAAGGGAAGAATCGTGAGCCGATTGCATCCATTTGAACCGGGATCGTCCCGGAACCAACAAACGGAATCCCTGTCCGTTTTCCGACGGAACAGGGATTTCATGTTGACAGCGGGACCCTTCGGGGGATATAATCATTTTGGTTCAACTATTCGCTAAACCACAGTTTTACGAATAGTTGCGCCTATTTCAGCGGAACAGGGCGTTCCATGCCCCGGATCCGCATTTCAAAGGTGGACTGGTTACCGATGCCGGATCAGAAGGTTCAGACCTATAAGGAACAGATGGACGCGAAACGCATTCTGCAGATCCGCGCCATTCTCAAGGAGCTCCCTCAGTCCTGCGGCGATTTTCTCCGCTCGATCGCAGTGACGGCCGGATCATTTACCCGGCTGGCCTATGCAATGGATCTCAGGACGTTTTTCAATTTTCTGCACGCTGAGCGCGTCGCATTCGCGGACAAGCCGGTCACGCTCTTTACCGACGAGGATCTTTCCCGCCTCACCCGGAACGATATCACCGCCTATACGGAATACCTGACCTACTACCTGAAGGATGCGGAGGATGATTCGGTACCGAACAAAGTGTATGTCAATCACGAGCTTTCCATCAAGCGAAAGCTCTGCTCGATCCGGTCCTTCTATGATTATCTTTTCCGGGAGCAGCGGATTCCCGCCAATGTGACGGAGCTCGTTCCCCTGCCCAAGGTGCATGAAAAGCCGATCATCCGGCTTTCCCGCGATGAGATGGAGCGCATTCTGTCGCTGACGCAGACGGGCGAACAGATGACCCGTTCCCAGCAGAAGTACCAGAAGCTGACTTCCCGGCGGGATTTTGCCATGCTCTCGCTGTTCCTGGGCACCGGCATCCGCGTCAGCGAATGCGTCGGCATCAACCTGGACGATCTGGACATGGAAAACAACGCGGTGCTGGTCACCCGCAAGGGCGGCAACCAGGTCGTGCTGTACTTTCCGCCGGAGGTGGCGGATGCCCTGGGCGAATATCTGGAGGAGCGGAAGAACATTGAAGCGCTGCCCGGCAGCGAGCAGGCGCTGTTCCTGAGCCTGCAGCGCCGGAGGATCACGCAGCGGGCGGTGCAAAACCTGGTCAAAAAATACGCTGCGGTCGCCGCGCCGCTGAAGACACGGATCAGCCCGCACAAGCTGCGCAGCACCTATGCGACCAACCTGTATCAGGAAACGGGCGATATCTATCTGGTCGCGGATGTGCTGGGCCATACCTCCGTGGATACAACCCGGAAGCATTATGCGGACATGACGGATGCCCGCCGCAGAATGGCGGCGGAGCATGTGCATCTGCCGGGCGACCCGGAGTTCAGATCCTCGGACGGTTGATTTATCTGTTATTCCGCTTCCGGTTTGTAAACGGTTTTTCCGCCTCGGCCTCCAGCATGATCCGGTCGATGGCCACGGAGCGGAAATCCGCGTCGCTCTGAATGCACTTCATGCAGTTGTCGCAGATCTTGTCCGGATCCAGATCGCACCGGTCGCATTCTCCGCAGCCGATGCATTCCCGGTCATAAAGGACGCATTCCTTATGCAGTGCCATTGGTTCCCAACCTCCCCTGTTGCGGTGGATATTATACCTCTCTGGGGAAAGAAAGGTCAAGAAAACATGTCCGAGATCTCCCTCACCCCTTTTACCGAGGAACAGTATCATGCCTTCTTCCGACGGTATGTGCCGGATCCGCTGATGACTTCCCAGCCCTTCCGCTACAGCTATGAGCATATTTCCGCCTCCTACCGCTACAACTATGGCGGATTTCAGAAGGGCTACGCGCACTACGGAATCTTCCTGGACGGTCAGCCCGTGGGCTCCTTTCAGCTCAAGCGGATGGATCCGGAAAAGGGCTCCTGCGAATTCGGCATCATTCTGCAGTCCGACGGATACAAGAACCGGGGCATCGGAACGGAAGCCATCCGGATCGGCCTGGCCATCGCCCGGGAACGGTTCGGCATGCGCACCGTATGGGGCGATACGATGGGACGAAACCTGCGGATGCAGCGGGTGTTTGACAAGCTGGGATTTGAATTGATGGAAACGGTGCGGGACGCATACGGTCAGGAGGACGGGCATACGGAGGACCGGCTGATCTACCGGATCGACTTAACCGGAACGGAGGAAAAGAAACAATGAGCGCAAAGGCCATTCTGCTTCCCGGAAAGGAAAAACGGGTATATACAAGGCATCCATGGATTTTCCGCAGCGATATCGCCCGGGTGGAGGGTTCATTCACACCGGGAGACATCGTTTCGGTCTTCTCGGACAGGGGCCGGTTTCTGGCCCGGGCGTTTTACAATCCGATGAGCCAGATCGCCCTGCGCGTGATGAGCTGGCAGGACGAGGAGATCGACCGGGATTTCATCTTCCGCCGCGTGCATGAAGCGGTTGAATACCGCCGCGCTTTTGCGGATCTGGGAAGCTGCCGGCTGATCTTTGCGGAGAGCGACCGGCTGCCGGCCATGATTGCGGACGCGTTCGGCGACGTGATCGTGATCCAGTGCCTGGCGCTGGGCATGGAACGCTTCAAGCAGGACGTGGTGGATGCGCTGGTCGCGGAGCTTCATCCCCGGGGCGTTTGGGAAAGAAATGACGTTCCCGTCCGGCGGCTGGAGGGCCTGGAGATGACCACCGGCCTGCTTTATGGCAGCGTGCCGGACCGTGTGGAGATGAAGGAGAACGGGATCCGCTTCCTGGTCGACGTGAAGGAAGGCCAGAAAACCGGGTTTTTCCTTGATCAGAAGGAAAACCGGGCGGCGATCGCGCCCTTTGTCCGGGGAAAAAAGGTGCTGGACTGCTTCACGCATACCGGATCATTTGCCCTGCATGCCGGTCATTACGGCGCCCGGGAAGTGATCGGCGTGGATATCAGCGGCTATGCCTGCGAATTCGCGACGGAAAATGCGCGCCTGAACGGCCTGGAGGACCGCGTCCGCTTTGTGGAGGCGAATGCCTTCGATCTGCTGGCGGAGGAAAGCCGGAAGGGCGAAAAGTATGATGTGATCATCCTGGATCCGCCGGCCTTCACCAAGACCCGGGCAGCCGTGGACAGCGCGCTGCGCGGATATAAGGAGATCAATCTCCGGGCCATGAAGATGGTGGAGCCGGGCGGGTATCTCGTCACCTGCTCCTGCAGCCAGCACGTGCTGCCTGAGATGTTCCGGAAAATGGTTTCCGATGCGGCCCGGGACGCGCGGGTGGTGCTGCGCCAGGTGGAATTCCGCACCCAGGGCAAGGATCATCCGATCCTCCCCGCCGCGCCGGAAACGGAGTATCTCAAGTGCGGCATCTATCAGGTGCTTCCGCTTTAAAATGGAAAAGGACCGGATTACCGGTCCTCGTATCCCAGGGTTTTCAGGTCGGACATGTTGTTCCGCCAGTCCGGCCGGATCTTGACCCACAGCTTCAGATTGACGTGGGTATCCAGCAGCCGCTCGATATCTGCCCGCGCTTCGGAGCCGATCACCTGCAGCATGCTTCCCTGCTTGCCGATGATGATCCGCTTGTGCGCATCCCGCTCGCAGTAGATTGTGGCGTTGATTTCGGTCAGATCCTCCCGGATCTTTTCAATCCCGAGGATTTCCACACCGATTCCGTGAGGCACCTCATCGCGCAGGTGCCTCAGCGCTTTTTCCCGAATGATTTCCGCACAGAGGATCCGCTCCGGCTGATCGGTGACCATGTCCTCCGGGAAGTATTTCGGGCCCTCCGGCAGGTATTTCTGCAGGTTGGCCTCCAGCACATCCAGACCGCTGCCGGAGCGGGCGCTGACGGGGATGATCTCGTCAAAACCCATGTCGGAAAAGCGCGCGGTGACTTCGAGCACCCTGTCCGGCCGCACCAGGTCGATCTTGTTGAGGGCGAGGATCTTCGGCACCTTGCGGGCCGCGGTTTCCGTCGCGATTGCCACGTCCTTCTCCGTGATGTGCGACACGTCCACGATCATCAGAATGCAGTCCATCCCGTCCATGGCGTTATGCACGGACTGCATCATGTATTCGCCCAGTTTCGTCCGCGGATTGTGGATGCCCGGCGTATCGAGGAACACGATCTGATCGTTCTCATGCGTCACAACGCCCATGATCCGGTTCCGCGTCGTCTGCGGCCGGGGGGACACGATGGCGATCTTCTCACCGATCATGGCGTTCATCAGGGAGGACTTGCCCACATTCGGCAGTCCGACGATCGGGACAAAACCGGAATGAAATCCTTTCACGTTTGGCATAAATTCATTTTACTCCTTCTGATCATTCAGCTCAAAGGTACAGGCGTCCGGCAGAAGCTGCCTGAGCGAGCGCTCCTCCCGGTGTTCGCCCCAGACCACGATCACGCGCATGTCCGGTGAAAACTCCTGCATCACCTGCCGGCAGGCGCCGCAGGGCCAGGGCGTTTCGTTCCCGGCGATCGCGATCGCTTCGAACTGTCTCTCCCCTTCGCTGACGGCCTTGAAGATCGCCGTCCGCTCCGCGCAGTTCGTCAGCCCGAAGGACAGGTTTTCGATATTGCATCCGGTATAGATTTTCCCGCTCACCGTCCGCACGGCGGCGCCGACCGGGAAATGCGAGTAAGGGGAATAGCTCATCTTCATGGCTTCCCTCGCCTGCTGAATCAAATATTCATCGCTCTGGTGATCCATCTGTGTATCCTCTCTCCGGATGCCGGCCATCTCCAGGATCTTTTCCTCCATGGCCCGCATCCGCATGCGTTCTTCCGCTTCCATATGATCGTATCCCATCAGGTGGCAGATGCCGTGAACCAGGAGATACGCGCCCTCCCGCCGGGCGGAATGGCCGTACTCGGCTGCCTGCGCTTTCAGATGAGGCACCGAAATAATGATATCGCCCAGAAAGCAGGCGTCCAGCTCGTCGTCATACTCCTGCCGGAGGCGGGAGGCGCAGCTGCCGGCCGTTTTTCCCCGGGGATAGCGGACGGACGGAAAGGAAAGCACGTCCGTCGACCGGGAGATGCCGCGGCAGGATTCGTTGATCCGGGCAATCGTATCATCATCGCACAGGCGCACGCTGACGGCGCATTCCAGATCCACGCCTTCCGCCGGAAGGCAGAACCGGGCCGCATGCGCCATGGCATCGACCACTTCCCCCTCCAGCTCCGCGTCCATGATCCATTCAAGCTTCATTATCGATTTCCTCTTTGGCTTTTTCCGCCTCCGCCGGCGGATTCGCGTCTTTCTCGTTTTTTCCAGCCTCTCCGGGCTTCGCGCCGGCCGGGGCGGGCTCGGAACCGGCAGCCGCTGCGGCGGCGCTGGGAGCGTACTGCGGCGGAACGGTCGGATATTCAATCCGCTCATGATAGACGCCGCGGAGAATGCCTGAGAATGCGTCGCAGATCTGATCGATATCGCGCAGGGAGATCGGGCTGTCGCTCAGCTGCCCGTCCTCGAGCTTGCCGCGGATCAGCCGCTCAATGAACTGGTCGATGGCCTTGGGCGTCGGATCCTTCATGGAGCGGACGGCGGCCTCGATCGTGTCCGCCATCATGACGATCGCGGCTTCCACCGTGTTCGGCTTGGGACCTGCATATCGGAACTGATTGATATCCACATGCTGGCCGTTGGACATCTGCAGCGCCTTATGATAGAAATACATGACGGGGGTCACGCCGTGATGTTGCAGGATGATGTCGAGCACCTCCTGCGGCATCCGCTGCTTTTCGGCCAGCAGCATGCCGTCCATCGTATGGCTGGTCAGGATTGCGGCGGACACGTACGGATCCGTCTTTTCATGCGGGTTGACGCCGTTCTGGTTCTCCTTGAAATATACGGGGCGCTTCAGCTTGCCGATGTCGTGATAGTATGCGCCGGCACGGGCCAGATAGGAGTTGGCGCCGATCTTGTCGGCGGCGGCTTCCGCGAGATTGGCCACGATGATGGAGTGATGATAGGTGCCCGGCGCCTCGATCATCAGCCGCTTCATCAGGGGCTGGTTCGGGTTCGTCAGCTCCAGCAGCTTGCTGGGCGTGGCCAGGCGGAACAGGTTTTCGAATACCGGCTGCAGCGCAACGGCCAGCGCGCCGCTCAGGAGTCCGCCGCCGCTGGACCAGGCGCCGGTGGAAAGAATCTGCAGCGTTTCCGCGGAGGTCAGGAGTTTGATGCCGATGATGGTCAGGATGGAGACCAGCGCGGAAAGAATCCCGGCGACCAGTACGCGTACGCGCTGGGGATGATCCTTCAGGAACCAGATGGAAACGGTGCCTTCCGTCAGCGTCAGCGTCATGAACAGCACCACGTCATAGAAGGTGGAGGAGCTGTTGCCGGACGTCAGCGAGGCATACAGGATCGCCAGCGATGCCATGATGCTGATTCCGCTGCGGTGGCCGATCAGAACGGTGGTCAGGATCGTTCCCAGGGCCAGCGGCATGAAATAGAGGCTTGGGAGCAGATGGGTCGCCGCGGCGATGATCACGCAGATGATCAGCACCAGCAGGATGACGGCCGTTTTCCGGATGCTGCTCAGGACGCCGGGATCCAGCATCTTCAGCAGCATGAGCAGCACGCCCATGGCCAGCGCCACCGCGATGGCAGAACCGCCGTAGACGGAGTAATCGTAGCTTTCATCGTTGAGCAGGCCGAGCGTCCGGAGCATGGCGATCTGCCCGTCCGTGATCACGTCGCCTTCGCGGATGATATTCTGCCCCTGCAGGCAGATCACGGGCTCCACCGAATCCATGGCCTTCTGGCGGGCTTCATCCGTCGCCGTCTGATCGATGATCATATTGGGCTTGACGCAGGAGCGCAGGACGCCGGGCAGAATGTTCTGCGTCAGGGAGATATCCACCTTGTATCCGACGATCTGCAGAATCGTCTGGATCGACTGCGAAACCTGCCCTTCCCGGATTGTGGTGTTCAGCGAGTTTTCCACCGCTGTGGACACGGTGCTCACCATGTCATCGAAAACATCGGTATCCACCCGCAGCAGCGTAACGATCTGGGTCCGGTTCAGGGAGATGTCCTCCATCAGGCTGATGGCATAGTCGATCTCATCCTCGGAGAAGGTGTTGTTGACGATGCGCTTGGATCCTGAATTCCGGAGCGTCAGCCCGTACTGCTGGATCGTTCTCAGCTCGCTGAAGGACGCATTGAGCAGATTCAGCACTTCCTCCTTGACGCCCGGCTGAAAATGGTAGGTGGGCTCCACCAGGGCCGCCGCCGCGTTTCGCTTCTCCTGCGTGGATATTTCGTCCACCACATCCTTGGGGGCGGTGATGGTGTCATGGGCGATGGATCCGGCGGTCAGATTGTATTTCTTCGGCGCACATACGGAAAAGAATATGAGCAGAATGATGACTCCGGCCAGCAAATACAGCAGTGCGCATTTGCTGGAGGAGGATTTCAGCCAGTCCAGCAGCCTGCGAAAGGTTTTCTTTTCGACGGACGCTTCGCCGGATTTCTTTTTGACTGCAGCCATTTTTCCCATTCCTTTCCCTCAGCCGGGGCTCACGGACTCCGTTCCCTGCTCCCGCCGTGTCTTGTTCTCGTATGCTTCCACAATGCGCTGAACCAGCTCGTGCCGGACGATATCCTTCCCCGTCATCTCGACGATGCCGATCCCCGGAATATTCCGCAGGAGCTCGATGGCCTCGGCCAGCCCGGACTTCTTTCCGGGGGGAAGATCCGTCTGCGTAATGTCTCCGGTCACGATGACGCGGGAATGAAAACCCATCCGGGTCAGGAACATTTTCATTTGTTCGGAGGTCGTGTTCTGGGCCTCGTCCAGAATAATGAATGCATCGGACAGCGTCCGCCCGCGCATGTAGGCCAGCGGCGCCACCTCCACAATGCCCCGCTCCAGCAGGCGCGTATAGGCATCCGCGCCCATGAAATCATACATGGCGTCATAGAGGGGGCGGAGGTAAGGATCCACCTTCTGGGTCAGATCGCCGGGCAGAAAGCCCAGCTTCTCGCCGGCTTCGACTGCAGGCCGGGTCAGAATGATCCGCTCCGCTTCCTTGTTTTTCAGCGCCATGACGGCCAGCGCCATGGCCAGATATGTCTTGCCGGTGCCCGCGGGGCCGACGGCAAAGGTCAGCATGTTTTTCCGGATGGTCTGCACGTATTCCTGCTGACCGATCGTCTTGCATGTGATCTGTTTTCCCCGGTGCGTGATGGCGATCACGTTCCGGAGGGATTCCTCAATCTGGTCCGCCCGGCCTTCCCGGACCATGGAGATGACATACCGGATCCGGACCCGGTCCACATATTCGTTCCGGTGGATCATGTTCAGGAGCAGCCGGATGGACTGCTCCGCGATCTCCAGCCGGTCCGGCTCTCCCTGAATGATCAGCTTGCTGTCTCTGAGTGAAACGGAAACGCCGCATTCCTGTTCCACCAGGGCCATGTTCTGATCATTCAGGCCAAACAGGGATACATAGGCGTCCATCGTGTCCGAAGACAGGGACAATTCCCGGCTTTCTGTCAAATTCAGTAACTTCCCTTCCCCAAAAGAATCAGATTTTTACTGATATAATGATACCTTTTTTGCCTGTTTTGTCAATTCCCATTCTTTCCGTGCATCGCGATACAGGAAAAGAACATCCGGAAGGAAAACACAATGATTGACATCGCCCCTGCTTTATGGTACCATCCCGACAATCGAATATGAAAGACGATGAAGGAAATATGGTTTCCGGCTTAGTTTCAGAGAGCCGTCGGATGCTGCGAGGCGGTACGATGCCGGGAATGGAGCTGATTCCTGAGTTGATTCTGTGAACAGGGATGGAAGGTCTCATCAGTAATGGAATCCGGATGCCCCGTAATCGGCTGTGGACTTGCTGGAGTCCGAGAGAGACTGCGGTTCCAACGCCGCAGTAATAAAGGGTGGTACCGCGGAATATGTTTTCGTCCCTGAGGCAATGATGCTTCAGGTTTTTTTCATGAAGGAGGAGTGTTGGCAATGGGTATGGACAATCAGGTCAGGATCTGTGACTGCACGCTGCGGCAGACGAAGGAATTTCCGGAGCTGAGCTTCCGGGAGAAGCTGGAGCTGTGCAAGCTGGTGGACCGGCTGAATCCGGACCTGATCGAAATGGATGAAATCCGAAACCGGAAGATCGACAGCCTGCTGATCAAGTCGGTTTCCTCCGCTGTCCGCAGCGCAGCCATCGCCGTTCCGGTCAGCCTGAACGCGGAAAGCGTGCAGCTGACGTGGGAGGCCCTGAAGGAGGCCGTCCGTCCCCGGCTGCAGGTGTCCGTGCCGGTCAGCTCCGTCCAGATGGAGTATCTGTACCACGTCAAGGCGCAGAAGATGATTCAGCTGATTACGGATACGATATCGCTCTGCCGGGAAAGGACGGAGGACGTGGAGTTCATCGCCCAGGATGCGACCCGGAGCGATCCCGTATTCCTGCGGGAAATCCTCTCCGCTGCGGTGAAGGCGGGCGCGAATACCGTGACCGTCTGCGACACGGCCGGCTCCATGCTGCCGGAGGAAACGGCGGATTTCATCCGCGGCCTCCGGACGGATGTGCCCGAGCTTTCCGGCGTGGTGCTGGGCTATTTCGCCTCGAACCAGCTGAGCCTGGCGGACGCCTGCGCGGTGGCCGCCGTCCGAAGCGGTGTCCGCGAGCTGAAGGCTGCCGCCTTCCGGACGGACGCGATCTCGCTCAGCGATGTCGTCCGCATCCTGAATGTGAAGGCCAGTGCCTTCGGCATCCAGTGCCGGGTCGGCACGGAGCAGATCCGCAATATCGTCTCCCGGATTCAGGCGCTGTGCACCGAAGGAATGAGCCGCTTCCCCGCCGCCGAGAAATCCCAGACAGACAGCGGGGAGACCCTCAGTGCCCATGATTCCCGGGAAAGCATTCAGAAGGCTGTCTCCCGCCTGGGCTACGATCTGTCGGAGGAGGATATGAACCGGGTCTGGGGACGCTTCTCCGCGGTGGCGGAAAGAAAGGGTTCCGTTTCGCTCCGGGAGCTGGATGCCATCATCGCCACGGAGGCGATGCAGGTGCCCCCAGCCTATCATAACGTGCATTACGTCATCAGCGTCGGAAATGAAATCGGTGCCATGGCGCATCTGAAAATGCAGTTTCATGACCAGGAGCTGGAAGGGATCTCCACCGGGGACGGTTCCATCGCTTCCGCCTTCAACTCCATAGAGCAGGCCACGGGAAGGCATTTCGACCTGGATGATTTCCAGATTCAGTCGATTGCCGAGGGCCGGGAAGCGATGGGCGAAACGATCGTGAAGCTGCGCTCGGAAGGCAAGCTCTATTCCGGCCGCGGCATTTCGACCGACATCGTCGGCGCCGGCATCATGGCGTATATCAACGCGCTGAATAAAATCGTCTATGAGGAGGAAGAAGCATGAAGCTTTCCTTTTCCACCCGCGGATGGCGGGATCTGCCCTGGGCGGAACAGATCCGGGATGCCGAGGAGCTGAAATTTCAGGGAATCGAAGTATACAATCTGCCCCGGATTGCTTCCCTGACCGGCCGGGGCGGCGCGTTTCATCAGTATAAGCAGAATGAAACCGCCCGGGAGCTGCGCGAAAAGGGGCTGACGATTCCTTGCCTCGATACATGCATTGATCTGGGCGATCCGGAGGAGGATCTTTCCCCGTTGCAGGAGCTGATGACGGTCGCCCATCGCATGAAGATTCCGTATGTGGCAGTCTGTGCCCTTCGGGATGATGAGGCGCTGATCCGCGCCCGGCTGGACGGTCTGCTGGATGCGGCCGCAAAGGCCGGCGTCTGCCTGCTGATCAAGACGGTCGGCATCTTTGCGGATACCGCCCGCCTTCGCAGCCTGATGGACGATTATGCCCGGGATGAGCTGGCCGCGCTGTGGGACATGCATCATCCCTACCGGGACTGCCATGAATCCCCGGATGCGACGATCCGGAATCTGGGCGGCTATGTGCGCCATGTGCACCTGCGCGATTCGGACGATGACGGCAGCTATAACCTGATCGGCGAAGGCACCATCCCGGTGCAGGAGATGATGAACGCGCTCTATTCCATCGACTACAGCGGCTTCATCTCGCTGGAATGGAAGCCGGAGTGGGTGGAGGATATCCCGGACCGGGAAATCATTTTCAGCCATTTCCTGAACTACATGAGCCGGTTTGACAATCCGAAGGGCAAAAAGAAAACCCTCTACTTCAACCATGACGGAAGCGGAAAATACGTCTGGAAAAAGGATGAGCTGATCGACGCGACCTTCGGTCAGGTGCTGGACCGGATGGTGGAGGAGTTCCCGGACCAATACGCGTTCAAGTACACGACGCTGGACTATATCCGGACCTATGCCGAATTCCGGAATGATGTGGACCGTTTCGCCCGGGCACTGATTTCCATGGGCGTCCGCGCCGGTACCAAGGTGGCCATTTGGGCGACGAATGTACCGGCATGGTTTCTGACCTTCTGGGCATCCACCCGGATCGGCGCGGTGCTGGTCACTGTCAATACCGCCTACAAGATTCACGAGGCGGACTATCTGCTGCGCCAGAGCGACACGCATACGCTCGTCATGATTGAAAGCGCGCTGGACAGCAATTACCGGCAGATCATTAACGAACTCTGCCCGGAGATCGCTTCCGCCAAAGCCGGCGAACCGCTGCACTGCAAGCGCCTCCCGTTCCTGCGGAACGTGATCACCGTCGGCTTCCGCCAGAGCGGATGCCTGACGCTGGAGGAAGCGATGAAGCGCGCGGATTCCGTGCCGATGGAAACGCTCAGCGACATGGCTTCCCGCGTCCGCCCGGACGATGTGTGCAACATGCAGTACACCTCCGGCACGACGGGATTCCCCAAGGGCGTCATGCTGACCCATTACAACGTGGTCAACGACGGAAAGTGCATCGGCGACCGGATGGGCCTGTCGACCGCGGACCGGATGATGATTCAGGTGCCCATGTTCCACTGCTTCGTCATGGTGCTGTCGATGACCGCGTGCATGACCCATGGCGCGACCCTGTGCCCGATGCCTTACTTTTCCGCCAAGAATTCGCTGGCGTGCATCAACCAGGAGCGGATCACCTGCTTCAACGGCGTGCCGACGATGTTCATCGCCATGTTCAACCATGAGGATTACCGGAAGACGGATTTTTCCTATATGCGCACCGGCATCATGGCCGGGTCCGGCTGCCCGCCGGAGCTGATGAAGCGCGCCGCACGGCCGGATGAGATGAACATGCGCGGCATCGTCAGCGTCTACGGGCAGACCGAATCCTCCCCCGGAAGCACCATGTCCGCCTGGACGGATGACCTGAATCTGCGCACGGAAACGGTCGGATACGCCTTCCCCCATGTCCAGTGCAAGGTGATTGACCCGGAGACCGGCAGGGAGCTGCCGGACGGGCAGGACGGCGAATTCTGCTCCCGCGGATATCATATCATGAAGGGATACTACAAGATGCCGGAGGCCACCAGCGCGGCCATTGACGCGGACGGATGGCTCCACTCCGGAGACCTCGCCCGCAGGAACCCGGACGGAACGTATCTGATCACCGGCAGGCTGAAGGATATGATCATCCGCGGCGGTGAGAATATCTATCCGAAGGAGATCGAAGAGTTTATCTATACGCATCCGGATGTGGCGGATGTGCAGGTGATCGGCGTGCCGGATGCCCGCTACGGCGAGGCGGTCATGGCCTGCATCGTGCGGAAGCAGGGAGCGACCGTCACCGCGGAGGAAATGACCGAATATATCCGGAGCCACATGGCCCGTCACAAGGTGCCGCAGTATATTGAGTTTGTGGAATCCTTCCCGATGAACGCTGCCGGAAAGGTGCTGAAATACAAGATGCGCGAGGAAGCGGCCGCCCGGCTCGGGCTCGTCGGCGCCGCGGGCATCGATACAGCCGGAGGCGTCAAACAGTAAAATAAAGAAACCGGCTCTGATCAGAACCGGTTCAGCAGGTGCCGGAGTGCCGGCTGCTCGGTCAGCACCCGGCCACACCCGTTGACCACGCAGTCCCGTGCATCCGGAGCAACCCGGCACGGGACTTTAATGACGTCGCCGATGGCCTCGGCCAGGCCGTACAGCGCGGCGGCGCCGCCTGTCAGCGTGATCCCCGTTTCAAAGATGTCCGCCGCGAGCTGCGGCGGCGTTTTTTCGATCACCGCCTGAATGCCCTCGATCAGGTCGTTGACATTGTCCACCAGTGCCTCATAGATTTCATCGGAATGGACCGACATCGTCTTGGGAAGCCCGGAGACCAGGTTGCGGCCCGTGATATCCATGACCACTTGCGGGTCCCTTCTCACGGCGCCGCCCAGCGTGATCTTGATCTGCTCCGCCGTTCTTTCGCCGACGAGCAGGTTGTATTTCTTGCGCAGATACCGGATGATCGCATCGTCAAAATGATCGCCTCCCACGCGGACGGAGCTGATCACGGAGACGGCTCCGTTGCACAGCACGGCCACATCCGTGCCGCCGGCCGACATGTCCGCCACCATGCAGCCGTAGGGCCCCAGAAAGTTCAGCTGCGCGCCGAGGGCGGCGGCAACCGGGCGCTCAAGGATCTGCGTTCTGCGGATCCCGGCGTCAAACATCGAGGTGATCAGCGCGCGGATCTCCATTTCCTTGATCCCGCTCGGAACGGACATGATCGCCCGGGGACGGAAGAAGAGATGCTTGCCGGTGATGCTGACGATATACTGCCGCAGCATCGCGCTGGTCAGCTCAAAATCCAGCATTTCGCCCTGGGCCACCGGGCGCACGATGCTGATATTGGATGGCGCGCGGCCGATCATCCGGTAGGCATCCGTGCCGAAGGCGATGATGTTCCGGCTTTCCTGCTCCACGGCGACGACCGCCGGCTCGCGGAAAATGACGCCGCGCCCCTTCATGAATATGACGACATTGGACGTCCCCAGATCGATTCCCAGATCCCCTGCCTGTGCCATAAACGATCCACACCCCTTGCCATTCTTCCGCGAGGCTCTCCGCGCGGAACGAATAAGATGATACCATGCGCCGGGCAAAAAAACAACAACGGAAACCGATGACAGATGCAGCGCGCGGCTTGACAATCCGCGCCAATTCCCGGATAATAAAAATGGATATTTATGGGTCAGGAGGTGATCCCGGTTGGGCATCCGGATTCTGACGGTTACGCCCGCCTCCCCGGCGGACAGGGCCGGGATTGCACCGGGTCTTTTTCTCGAATGGATCAACGGGGAAAGGATCGTGGATGAGATCGACTATCAGGCGCTGACGGCCCTTCGCTCCCTGGAGGTCGGCGTGAAGGATGAGGGCGGAGCGGAAAGAAGCTACCTGATTCACAAGAAGGAATGGGAACCCCTGGGCCTGTGTCTGGACGAGACGCAGTCCATGAAGCCGCGGCACTGCCGGAATCATTGCCTCTTCTGCTTCATTGACCAGATGCCCCGGGGCATGCGGGAAACGCTTTACGTCAAGGACGATGACTGGCGGCTGAGCCTGATGATGGGCAACTACGTCACGCTGACCAATGTGGACGATGCGGAGTTTGACCGCATGCTTCGCCGCCGCGCCTCCCCGCTGTACATCTCCGTCCATGCTACCGATCCGGACGTGCGCGTTCGGCTTTTGCGGAATCCGAACGCGGGAAACATCATGGAAAGGCTCACGCGCCTGAAGGACAGCGGGATCGAGTTTCACGGCCAGATTGTGCTGTGCCCCGGCGTGAATGACGGGAAGGTGCTGGAGCGGACCGTGGAGGATTTTGCCTCGCTGTTCCCCGCCTCCCGCTCCCTGGCCGTGGTGCCCATCGGGATGACCCGATTCAGGGAGGGCCTCTGCCCGATGCAGCCGGTTACGCCGGAGCTGGCGTCCCGGGTGATTGACACCCTGGAAGCGTATCAGCGCCGGTTCCTGAAGACGTTGGGAACGCGTTTCGTCTTCCCCTCCGACGAGTTTTACTGCCTGGCCGGTCGGGAGCTGCCCGCGGATGCGGAATACGAGGATTATGAACAGATCGAGAACGGCGTGGGCATGCTGCGCCGTCTGGAGCAGGAATGCGAAGACGCATCGGAGGATGAACCCGCTCCGCGTCCGCAGCGGGAAACGCGGCTGATCATTCCCACCGGCGTTTCCGCCCGGGATTTTATCGAGAAGCTGGCGCTCCGCTATGCGCCCTCTGGGACACATGTGGAGGTCATCGCCGTTCCCAACCGCTTTTTCGGCGAAAGCATTACGGTCACGGGGCTCATCGTCGGCCGGGACCTGTGCGACGCGCTGAAGGGGCATGATTTCGACCGGGTGCTGATCTCGGAGACCATGCTGCGGGAGAATACGGACAGCTTTCTGGACGATATGACGCTGGAGGAAGTGCGCCGGGAGATCGGCAGGCCGGTCACCGTTGTGGGCAATACCGGGGACGCGCTGATCCGCGCGCTTCGTGAATCGGAGGATATGGAAGAATGACAAAACCGCTTGTGGCGATCATTGGCCGGCCGAATGTCGGCAAGTCCACTTTTTTCAACAAGGTATCCGGGAAACGGATCAGCATTGTCGAGGACGTTCCCGGCGTCACGCGGGACCGGGTGCATACGGATGTCGAGTGGCTGGGCCGCGTGTTCACGCTGATTGATACCGGCGGCATCGATCCCCGGAGCGAGGATGAGCTGCTTTCCCAGATGCGCGCGCAGGCGGAGGTCGCCATGGACCTGGCGGACGTGATCTGCTTCTTTACCGACGCGCGGGACGGGCTGACCGATGACGACCGGGACGTGGCCAACATGCTCCGGCGGACGCATAAGCCGGTGCTTCTCGTCGTGAACAAGATCGACTATATGGGACTGAATGATCAGCTGTATGAGTTCTATGAGCTGGGCCTCGGGGATCCGATCGGCATCAGCAGCGTGAACATGCTGGGCTTCGGCGACCTGCTGGATCAGATCATTTCCTTCTTCCCGGATCTGCCCGCGGAGGCGGAGGAGGAAACGCCGCCGATTCAGCTGGCGATCGTTGGGCGTCCGAACGTTGGCAAGAGCTCGCTGACGAACCGGCTCCTGGGCCAGAACCGGACCATGGTGTCCGATATTCCCGGGACGACGCGGGACGCGATTGACACCCTCTATACCGATGAGGACGGAACGGTGTATAACATCATCGACACAGCGGGCATCCGCCGCAAGCGCGCCGTCGAGGAGGAAACGCTGGAACGGTACAGCGTGCTCCGCTCCATCGCCGCGATCCGCCGGTGCGATGTGGCGCTGCTGCTGATCAACGCCGAGGACGGGGTCACCGAGCAGGATACGAAGATCGCGGGCCTGATCCGGGACGAGGGCAGGGCGGTCATCGTCATCGTGAACAAATGGGATCTGCTGGACAAGGAGACCGGAACCTTCGAAAAATATAAAATGGAAGTGCTCGAAGCGCTCAAGTTCATGGACTATGCGCCGGTGCTCTTCATTTCCGCCAAATCCGGCCAGCGGGTGCATACGGTGCTCAGCCAGGTCCGCCAGGTGTATGAGATGGCCCGGAAGCGGGTCACCACCGGTGTGCTCAACGATGTGCTGAACGACGCGACGGGCCAGCTGCAGCCGCCGCTGGTCGGAACGCGCCGCCTGAAGATTTATTACGCGACTCAGGGCGGCATCCAGCCGCCGACCTTTATCCTCTTCGTCAATGACGAAAAGCTGATGCAGTTTTCCTATGAGCGGTATCTGGAAAACTATCTGCGGAAGACCTTCGATTTCACAGGCACGCCGATCCGGCTGATCCTGCGGGAGAAAAACAAGGAGGAAAAATAAGCCATGTTCTTTCCGTCCGTCTATTCGGAAAAACCGCTGCTGATCATTCTGTCCTGTATCATTGCCTATCTGATCGGTTCCGTATCCACCGGCATCCTGATCTCCCGGTTCTATCACGGGCCGGACCTGCACACCGTCGGCAGCGGCAGCACCGGCGCGACCAACGTGCAGCGCTCCATGGGCTGGAAATACGGCCTGATGACCTTCTTCGGAGATGTGGCGAAGGGTATCCTGGCCTGCCTGATCGCGGAGCTGATGACCGGGGATCATCTTTCCTGCCTCGTGGCCGGGCTCTTCGCCGTGCTGGGCCATAACTGGCCCTGCTTCTTCGGCTTCAAAGGCGGCAAGGGGGTGGCGACCACCGGCGCGGTCATGCTGTACTGCTTCCCCGTTCCGGCGCTGATCTGCATCGCGCTGGCCGTGGCGCTGATCGCGCTGATCCGCTATGTGTCCGTGGGCAGCATGTTCTTCATGTGTGCCAGTGCCCTTCTGATCTCCCTCACCTATCACGGGCCCAACGCGCTCTTTGTCATCCTCTGGACGATCGTGATGGCGCTTTTGTGCATCATCCGGCATCATGCGAACATTCGCCGGCTGATCAGCGGAACGGAAAACAGGCTCGGCTCGAAACCGAAGCAATAAGGCGGTGATATTTTCATGGCAAACGATATGAAAGATATCCGCAATTTCTGTATTGTGGCGCATATCGACCACGGCAAGAGCACGTTGGCGGACCGGATCCTGGAGAAGACCGGCGTCTTTGAGCAGCGGGAGATGGTGGATCAGATCCTGGACAGCATGGAGCTGGAGCGGGAGCGCGGCATCACCATCAAGTCCAAGGCCGTGCATATGAAGTATACGGCGCGGGACGGGCATGAGTATACGCTGAACCTGATCGACACCCCCGGGCATGTGGACTTC
>ODAI013755236.1_pt1 | contig 58101 bp, 126 predicted proteins | sample 1539321 | NCBI WGS metagenome assembly ODAI01 (sample SAMN02144231, study PRJEB22623) | gut metagenome | biome: sheep rumen | host: Ovis aries | place: New Zealand | reverse complement strand
GTGAGCCGCTGCCGTCGGGTGAGCCGCTGCCGTCGGGTGAGCCGCTGCCGTCGGGTGAGCCGCTGCCGTCGGGTGAGCCGCTGCCGTCTCGTATATGTCAATCGGTGCCGTAGCCATGATCCGCCGACCAGGAGGCCGCCTAAACGGCAAATAATTTATACAGGTACCTGTTATCTAGGTACCGAGGTATTGGCAGAATACTACCGTTCACCGCCAATTTACTACCGTTCGCCGCCGTATGCTAGGCAGATCGCCGCGCATATAGGATAACGGCACCGTCGGGATAAGCCGACGCCGACCGATTGGAGTGTGACACCATGACCACCGCCAAGACCACCGCCAAGACCACCGCCCGCACCTCGTACGTCCTTGCTGGTAAGCGTGAGAACCAAGCCGCCGCCAAGGCTACCGCCGCCGCCAAGACCACCGCCAAGGCCGCCGCACTTCTTGCAATTGTAGCAGCGGACGCCGCCAAGAACACCACCGTAGACGCCGCCGACGCTAGCGCTATCGCAAACGCCGCCACCGACGCCGCCAAGGCCGCCCGCGCCGCCGCCAATGCACTCACCGTAGCCACCGCCGCCACCGCCACCGCCAAGACCACCGCCGCCGCCAAGGCCGCCGCCACCGACGCCGCCAAGGCCGCCGCCAAGATTGACGCCGCTATCACCGCCGCCGACGTTATCCCGACCATCGACGCCAACATCACCGCCGCCGCTGCTATGTTGGCCGACGCTTACACCGTTGCAATTGAGCTCGCACACAATGCCATGAGTGTTGAGGGCGCGTTCGCGTACATGGACGCCACCGCCGCGCACTGGGTTGCCATGCGCGACGGCGTTACCGCCGCCCGCTTTGAGCGTCACGCCACCGCCAAGGCCGCCACTATGCGCCTCGTAGTGTCCTACGACGGCGGCGGGGACGTCTATCTCACCGTCAATACCACCGCCGCGCTCGATTGGCGCAAGATTGACGCCGCATTTACACGCCGCCTCGAGAACCGCGCCAAGAAGGCCGCAAAGCCGGACGCCGCCGCCAAGAAGGCAGAAGCCGCCGCCAAGAAGGCCGCCGCCGCTCAAAAGAAGGCAGAAGCCGCCAAGGCCGCCGCCGCCAAGGCAGAAGCCGCCGCCAAGAAGGCAGAAGCCGCCAAGGCAGAAGCCGACGCCGCCGCCCGCGCCGCTATTGGAACCACCGCCAAGAAGGCCGCCGACGTTGCCAAGGCCGCCGACGCCGCCAAGGCCGCCGCCAAGGCCGCATAGTCGGCGGTTTAGATCGTTCCTTCGCTGTTTAGGGCACGCATTGCACCGCGTGCGTGCCTGTTACAGCGTAGGCATGAGGCCACCGCGCACCGTCTGCCTAGCAGCGCATACCCGCGCCAAGACGGGCCATATAGACGAGCGCAATTCGCCAAGTTCCCCGCATTTGTACCACCGTTCTACCCCAACGCTACCAGCACGGCAACGTGCCAAGACGGCGGCGGGACCACCGTACCTTGAGAAACGAGCGCTAACCATGGGAGACGCACGAACGAGCGCCGACCATATTAGTCAACCTATCGCAAGATAGAACCGAGGCGTCGCTGTTAGGTAGCTGTGCACAGTCACCGCAACGAGTTTTGTTGCACCTCGAAACGACGATAAGGGAACATCCTAGACCCGAACGGCGCGACCAGCGACAGTCGCGAACGGCATTGCACATTAGCCGTGACTGCCAAAGCAATTCGTTGCCTGAAACAATCGGTGAAAACCGCCTTGCGAAATTAGCACGTGGATAAGCGGCGGATCGTAGTGCATGCGAGCCACCGCCGATGCTCAAAAGGATGAAAAGGCTAGTCGAACCTGAGACATGGGTAGCTTCCCCCGCTTCTAGTGGGTCTTTTGTGAGATGCGCTCGCGTAATACGATGATGAATCGACGGCCGCTGTGGCTCCGGTGAAAAGCCCAGAAGGGACGTCTTAGGGGATACCCAAAAGGCGCGGCGCTTGGCGTGGTGACTCCCGCCAAGTAAACCCGATAACAGTCAGAGTGTGCGAAGACGCCGCCATTAGGCAGAGCACGCACCCGCAAATCAATGGAAACGAGCCGAAACGAAGGTGAGAAGTCGGATCGGCTCGTTTCCGATGCGCGGCATTGGTGTACTCTCTTTCATACGAGTGGAAGGAGCCGCCATGAATGCAAGAGATGCTTTTGTGCAAGTAGTTGATGACAGTGGCATGACTATCAGAGGGATAACGAGGGAACTCGGCAGGTCCCCTGGTTATTTTACTCACATCATGAAAGAGAATGGTAGCACGCCACGAGCTGACATGTTGGCACGAGTTGCCGATGTGTGCGGCTATGACCTATTGTTACGCCGACGCGTCGACGAGTACGAGATACCGATTGACGCCGACGATTAGCGAACGAGCAAGCCCCTTGCAAACGAGCAAGGGGCTTTTCTTATGCGAATACCCGCACTGTGCGCGGCTCCTACGAGCCGTGCATGGCGTGCGTATCCGCAAACGAGCCACGAAGGGAGGCGAACAATGAACGAGTACAAGCGTTACACGTGGCGCGAGTACCGCCGCAACCACACGGACGCGGATTGTGGCGGCTACTCCGATATCGCGTATGTCTACGAGCTGGACGAGTCCGGCACGACGATTGTGATCGCCGCTGACGAGTCCACTATTTACGAGTCCGATGAGGCATGGGGATTCCGTATCGACATTCCCGCGCCAGAAGTTCACGGCTACCTCGAGATTCACGGCCCGTGCTACACGAGTCCCGAGGCCGCAAACGAGCACGCCGATATTATCCTGGCCGTGATAGCGGCCGAGGGAGTCGAAGCATTGCCGCATTACATCAACGAGCTGGAAGTCGAATACGTCTGAGAAAGGAAAACCATCATGACCACCTACGACGAAATCCGCGATATGGAGCCGACCATCGACGAGCTGGAGGCTATCGCTAACGAGTCTCTGCCCGACTGGGCTTGGGACGAGTTTGAGGACGAGTGGTACGAGTTCTAAAAATTTTACGAGTCCATATCAAAATTCTAACTAGTGGAGGTACCGAAATGCGCAAGTTGATCGCAGTCTTTGCAACGATTTTCACCGTCTTTGCCCTCATGCCTACCGAGGCACAAGCCATCCCACGAGCGTGGCGCGACGCGCCGACTGTCACTGTCGGTGCCAACACGTACCGAGTCAAAGGGCATGCGGCCGTCCTCGTGAAAACGCGAGGGGCAAACGTGACGATTCCTCGCGAGATACGAGCGAGGGGCCGTCACTACGAGGTCCGCAACGTCTGGGATACCGCCTTGCGCGGGGCCAAGGTCGTGACCATCCATGCCCGCTTGGACGGCTGCGAGTCCGCCCGACTGTGGGCCAAGGGCGTACGAGTCCGAGTCACTGACAAGGGCATGTATCAGTGGCTCAAACGAACAGGGGCGAACGTGACCCTGTTCAAGTGCAAGGGCTGCAAGTAAGCACAAAGCCGAGCAGGGGCGGCATATCCCCTGCATGCGCCATGGGCTGCACTTGGTTACGAGTGTGGCCCATGTTGCATTAGGGCAACGAAGGCAAGCCCAATAAACGAGCCACGACAACCGAGTGACTGACTAAAAGCCTCGGCCGTGGGCGTAGGTGAGGGCATGAGAAGGAGGCAACGATGATTTGCGGTATCAGTGCTGACGCGCTTGTCGTGCTGGTGGCGTGGACGGTTTCCACGCTGCTACTCGTTCGCGAGATGGACGAGGAGGACGAGAAGCGCAGACGAGTCGAGCGTTTGTACAGGCGGCAGCTTCGCCGCATGGGAGGGAGGCAGTAATGAGAGTTGAGGGGACGAACTACGAGTTCGAGGTCACAAGCGATTCTGTTGAATGGTTTGTCGTTGGGCGTTGCATTGACGTTCACGGCAACGAAATCGAGCTCGATTCCGATTGGTGCGGAGTCAGCTTGTATTCGTTCGAAGAGGCAGACAGGGCAATCGTAACAACGATTCTTGGAGGTAACTAACCATGACGTACACCGACGCATGCAAGAGCATTGAGTCCGTCCTTCTGGCAATGGGTGACGAGCACCTCGTTCGTCTGATGAGGTCCATCGACGAGTCCTGGTCAAGGTTCGACGGCCTGTTCACTCCCATCACGATTGGGGACCTGCTTTGCGACACCTCCCGCAACTGCGATGACATCGTTGATGCCTGCCTTGCCATCGGTGCGACCGACTACGAGGACGTTGTGCGCGAGGGCCACTACGGCTGCTGGGAGTCTGGCAAGGACGAGGACATGGTGGACGATGCCAAGTTCTACGCCGACGATGCAGCCGAATGGCTTCTGGATCACGACGAGCTTATCGACAACCTCTGGTGGACGAACGAGGCGGCACCGGAAGTGGTCAAGCGAATCTGTGACGAGTACTGGGATAGCGTCATGCCCGAGAAGACGGCATAGCAACCGAATTGCACACAGGAATCAGGGCACTTGCAGCGATGCGAGTGCCTTGTCTTGTATGCAATCCGGCATACGAAACGAAGGAGGAACGAGTCATGAGCGAGAAGGCAGTACGTCCATACGAAACCGAAGGTGGTTCCCGTTCGAGCCGTGCGCTCACCCGCCTTTGGAGGGCACAGTCGGCATACGACATGGCAAAGATGCGTTACCCCGAAGGGCCTACGGTCGCACAGGTCGACGAGGCATACGACCTGCTCAACCGCTGCACCCGCTGGGCTATCGCACAGGTTAGGCACGACGAGTCCGAGACGGAAACGAACTTCAAGCAGTACTGGTACGTCCACGAGGGCGAGCTGCTGCATGCCCGCATGGAGCGGCTCGAGAACGAGCTGCGGCCCTATGGGTGCGGCATAGCCTGCTGCGGCTACTTCTGCGAGAACGTCTACCCGATGGACTTCGAGCGCCACGTTATCACTGGCTACGGGCTGCTCCATTTCTTCGACTAGGGAGGGCAAACGATGAACGACCGCAAGTTCGAGATACGAGTCGGCACGGCACGCACGGCCGACGTGATCGTGTACGACAACACGACCGATGGCATTGACCTCAAGACGGCAACGGCTATCGCGACGAAGGCTGCATATGACCCTATCTTCTGGAGCGATGACCGGATGTGTCACTGGATGTTCGACTTCAAGTGTGAGGGCCACTGGTGCGCTGGGCTGTTCCACAACAACGGGCTTCCCGACGATGCGGACGAGTTCAATCCGCTTCACGTCAACGTCTACGAGTAGGAGGTAGCAATGTTCTTCAACGAGTTCGACACCGACGAAATCAAGCAGGTAATCGAGGACCTTGCGCAGACGTGCGCCGATGATGGCGAGTGGTGCGAGGGCGTGGGCCTCTGGGAACGAGTCTACGAGAAGTGCGGGGACTGGTGCACCTACCCCATCGACCACATCAAGCTCTGTGCCTACTACGCACCGACCGACTGTGCCACCGGCTACGAGTCCTACGAGGATTCGCCCTTCGCGCTGTTCGAGAACGACGTGTACGACCGCGCTGTTGAGATTCGGGGAGGTAACGAGTAATGAGCACATTCTACGGGACCGTCGAGGGCAATCGCGGCGAGGCAACGAGGTGCGGGTCCGAACAGTCCGGCATACGAGCCTCCGCACAGTCGTGGAACGGAAGCGTAATCGTCAGGCTTTGCCACCGCGATGGCGAGCTTATGGTCAGCGTCGCGACTTCGGATGTTAGCGACTGCTACGGCTTCACCAAGTGGTACGGCACGTTCAACGAGTTCAAAGAGTTGTTGGAAGGAGCGAAGAAATGACACGCCGCACGTTTTGCAAGCTGTTAATCGTGGGGTTCATGGCTGGACTCATGAACGCCGACGAGGACGAGGAGGACGAGGACGAGCCACCTACTGAAGCCTAGCTGGTTGGTCGGCTACGAGGGGCATCTGCTTACGAGTGGATGCCCCTCGGTGCTGTTCAGGCAACTAGAGAAGGGATACGAACATGCCTACTGATAAGGCAAGGAGAATCGTCCATTACGTCGACGATTTGAAGATGGGCAACGAGCGGCTTGCACAGCAGCTCGATTGCACCATAAGCGAAGCACAGCTCACCCTCGAGAAGGCTAGGAGCATCGTTCGTGCGGCCGACGCACGCAACGCCGTGAGCGAGCTCAAGAGGGTCGCGGCACAGTTCAACGTCAGCGCATACGAGCTGCTGGCAATGTTCGCATAGGAGAAAGCTAGGCAACGAGAAGGGAAACGAGCATGAACGGCAAGCACCTGTGGATCTGCGACGGCGAGCACTACCTCAACGACGATGGCAACCTCGTGACCATCCACTACGACTACGACTGCGACAGTCCCCGCATGGACGAGGGCAACTTCGGGACGTTCATCACGTGGCAGCGTCGCTACGACTCCCCCGACAAGTACGAGGGTGACTTCGAGCACTTCCGCGCCGACATGGACCTCGAGGACGAGTTCGACGAACTCACGGCGCCCTACTGGGATGCCTACTACGACTACCAGATGGAGACGTACCACATCGCTGACATTCGCCTCCAGAACGAGCTGAACGGGAACCTCATCAAGAAGCTGCGCTACTGGCGCGGTGCGCTCTACAATCCGAGCGTCACCTACGTGCCCGTCCCCGACATGCCGACGCCGCCGACCTATCCCATCCGCAACGACTTCGAGTGGGTGCTCGAGAAGATGAACGAGCGCGGGATGTACGCCCTGCCCGTCTCCGCATACGAGCATGGCGGCATCACCTACCGCACTGGTGGCCCCGACCAGTTCGTCGACGGCCAGTGGGACGCCGGATGCGTCGGCCTCATCTACACGACCGACGAGCGCATCCAGCAGTTCGGCAACACGAACTACACCCGTGAGCAGGTCTACGAGTGGTTGAAGGCCGAGGTTGACCTGTACAGCGAGTGGGCAGAGGGCCACTGCTACTGGTTCGAAATCACCGACAAGGACGGCAACACGGTTGACACCTGCGGCGGCTTCATCGGTGACGATGCCTATACGAACGGCATCATCGACTACACCGGCGAGCTGCATGATTGCAACTTCTACAGCGTCGACGAGTACCTCGAGTTCGTGGAGGAGGTCAACGAGACGGCAGAGGACATCCTGGACGGCATGACCGCAGAGAACGATGACTACGCAGCGTAAGGAGGCAACGATGTACGAGATCATGACGCCGCACAAGGCGGCACTCCGCGTCTGGAGTCACATGAAGAACGACCCGCATCCGAAGCTCATCGCCCGTTACTGGATGGAGGGCAGGCACATACCAGAAGGGACGTTCAACGAGTTCGTGCACGAGCTCAAGAGCATGGGTGCTTGCATCCACAAGTTCAGGCCGGACAAGAGCGTGACGGTTAGCGGCTACTAGTAAGTAAGCGAGGGCATCCGAGAGGGTGCCCTCTTTCATTGAAGGAGGAAACGATGAGGCACGTCAACTACACCAACATCTACAAGGCACTTCGCAGGTCGTACGACAGTGGGGTGTACGAGCCGGTGAACGACGAATGGCGTGCGGGGTTCGACTGCTGGGACCGTGCGGTCCTGTTCAACGACTTCTACGAGATCCGCACGGGTTCTATCAGCGGCTGCACGAGCATGACCGACCTGCTCAAGTTCGCCACGGGGTTGTTGATGAAGGACTTCAAGGAGCATCCGTGGTACGAGCTCGATGAGGATGAGCATGACGCATTCTCGAGTGCAACGAGCTTCCACGTATACGGCGAGTCGAAGATCCACTGGAAGTACCTGTTCGCACTTGATGAGGACAGGCTCGACGAGATTTGGCTCATGGCCTTCTGGTACATGGCCGAGGGCAAGGCGCCGTGGGACTGGAAGACGGCGGCGTAGCCGAATACCTGCGATGGAGGGCACCCACGAGGTGCCCTCATTCGTGGGGGATTCGACGATTGGAGGCAACCCATGGCAGAGCACAGCGCAGTAGCTATCGACTGGAACGGCAAGCGATTGGAGGTCACGTTCAAGCTCGCGACGAAGGACGCCGAGCGCCTGTACAAGGCGGCACACAAGGCGTTCCACCGCAAGGGCAAGTTCACGATTCGGTTGGACCTCGTGGACCTCGAGGAGGTACCCAACGAGTTCCGGTACATGGCGTAGGGAGGCAAGCAATGAGGCGTAACACGCTAATCCTCCGCAAGGGGGACGAGTTCAACCCCGAGGGACGGTGCGGCCAGCCCCTCAAGACGAGCTTGGGCCGTCTGGTCCACGTCTGGTACACCAACGAGACGTTCCTGTCGTATGCCACCGATAAGATGATGGCGGCGCTCGTTGCCGCCAAGGTCGTGACGAAGCGGCGCTCGAACAAGACGGTGCTCTACGAGCGCAACCGCTACGTCTACTACGGCAACGGCCTCTTCTACGTTCCCGTCAGCCGCAAGAACAACCAGCGCAAGGGTGCGGCATACGAGTTCGAGGTGTTCACCGGAACGCTTCGAAGCTGCTACCCAAAGTACCAGCAGAAGTACGGGTTACCCGATGCGATCATCCACGTGGTCGCAGGGTTTCCCATCGCCGTCGTTGTAGATGGTGACGAGTTCGAGGTCACGAGGGACTCGTGGCCGATGATGGAGAGCTTCTTGGGCTTGGACGAGATGTACAAGCCCGAGAAGTACCGCCCAAGGAGGGATGCGGCATGAAGAAATTCAACGCAAGCGAATGGCACGGCGAGTACGGCACGTTCTGGGACGGTGAGCACGTGTTCATCGCCGTCGAGTACTGGGACAGCGACACGGAGGACGGTGACGATGGCAAGGGCTACATCAACGCCATCTACGAGCCGCATGAGGGCGCACCGCAGGAGTGCGACGCCTTCTACTACGGGTACAAGACGATACCCGACCTGTTGGAGGGTGAGTTCACGACCGACTGCTGGGTCGTGGCAGACGATGCGTGCGACGCCGAGACGATTGACGTCCTCGCTGAGTACCTGATGAGCATTGGCGTGGATCTTTGGAAGGAGATCGCAAATGAGTAGCGCAAAGATTTACCACACGAAGGGCGAGTGCCCCGAGTGCGGAGAGACAAGCGACCTCGAGGGAGGCAACATCTATATCGAGTGCGACGAGCGCGGCCCGTACGCATTCCAGAACGTCCACTGCTATGCCTGCGGATGCAGGTTCACCGACGTGTACAGGCTAGAGCAGACGGAGGTGTACGAATGAGGTTCGTCAAGTGGTACAACGTCTACGATGGCCGACTGGTTGCGGTCTGCGACGATGACCTCGCCCTCGAGACTCTTTGGAACATCATCAGCGACCCTGAAAACTTCGACGATGGTCCTTGCGAAGAGATCAACGAGTCCGAATACGACAACATCTTCGATACGTGCGAGACCACCCTGTCGGGTGGCTGGAACCAGTGCAGAATCTACGAGTACAGGGAGGCGTAACATGGCAGAGAAGAGCCTTGCACAAATGATTCGTGACCGAATGGATAGCGAGCGTGACACTTGCATCGATGCAGAGGTCAGGCGCCAGTGGGACTTGGCAATGAATGCCGTCAACGAGGCCGCAAGCAGAGGCGAGCATATCGCGTTGTTCCCAGAGAGCCGTCTTCTTGGGTATGCATGGGACGCCCACCTCATCCTCGAGAAGAAGCTCACGGAGAACGGCTTCAAGGTCGAGTTCGACCGTGGCACATGGATTCATTGGTAGCGATTAAAGTCCACGGCATGTGCTAGTGTGGACGCAACGAAAGGAGATTGGGATGCTGAACCTGTTCACTGACAACTGGGACAACCCGCCCATCCTCAACGAGGGCGAGCGCATGGTCAACGTCATGACCGACAACGACATGGACGCAATCTATGCGATTGTGGACGATTCCATGAGCGATGATGAGATCGACGAGGTGTGCGCCTTCGCGCTTCGCCAGGAGTACGGTCGTGGCGTGCACTACGATGGCTACGCAGATGCGTCGTACATCTGCGAGGCATGGCAGGAGGCGCTTGACTACGCCGGCGAGGTGTGGGACGGCGAGGGCTACTACCGAATCGACCTGAGCAGCGGGCAACAGTGGACCAACAACGGGCCTGCGTGGTACGACGAACTCAACGACCTTGCAAGGGACATCGACAGCGCGAACATCGATGAAACGACCCGCGCCTACGCCGAGAAGGTGAGGGAGTTCCAGGAGTACGAGCTTGACGCACTGTTGGGAGATCGCAAGGAGGACTTCGACGTCGATGGCATCATCGACTATGCGACGAAGCCTTGCAGTGACGGCAACCGCTACTGGACAGTGGACGAGGACGAGTTGGCGGAGAACCTCCCCTTCTACGACATGACGCTGGATGAGTAGCGCATAACGACAACCTAACCGATTCGGAGGGGAGCCACGTGCTCCCCTTCTTGTTACAGCGACAAGGAGAAAACGATGACACTCACTCACAACATCGCACAGCGTACCGTCCACGAGAACGCAATGAACATGATACGGCGGGGGCTTGCACTCATCGCCATCGACCCCCGTACCGAGACGCTGCCCGACAAGGTGGTCAGCGAAGGTGACAAGTACGAGGACTTCTGGATGACCGCAGAGGAGGTACACGAGATTCTGGAAACGCTTGCCGAGTACGTCTACGAAGCTCCTGAAAGCCTGTTCGAGGGTGGCAGGAACTGCACGGACGATGCGGTGGTCTACGACGCACTCCTGCTTGCGAGCGCATGCACCGATGGTCCGTCCTATGGGACGGTCGGTGACATGCAGAGCATCTCCTATGACCTGTTCTGCAACATCCACTTCATCGAGAGTCCTGACGAGTACGCAGCCTAGCGCACGGCACGACGGCCCACTCGAAAGAGCGGGTCGTTTGCTTTGCACTGACAGAGAGAAAGGAAAGGCAATGGCAAACGAGTACAAGAGCATGGCAATCGAGAGGGCGAAGCACCTTAGCGAGTTCCTGAGCTTTACCGTCGACCACGAGGTGCTGGTCTGCGCGGACGGAACGATTGACAACATGGCAGTCAAGTTCATGGACACCTACGGCAACGCATCGCCGCTGTATGTGTCCGGCTCCACTTGGAAGGACCTGTACAACAGCCTGTGTGCGATTGAGGACGCTATCGAGTTCATCATCGTGGCGCCTCGAGAGGACTAGCAGATAGGAGACTGGCAGAGAGAAAGGACAGCGATGAATCCGACCAACAACCGCACCTACTGGAATGGCTACCGCACGATGAAGCGACTGGCCTACGACTACTGCAACGCAGACAAGGCATTCATGGAAATCTACAACAGCAATTCGAGCGACATGTTCGTGAGGGGCGCACGACGTGCCTACGAGTTCATTAAGCGCGTCGGAGTCCAGAACATCACGGCTTAGACTCTTCGAGATTTAGGAGGAACCGACCATGACCAACGCAAAGACACCGAATGAGATGTTCGAGTATGGCAAGAAGCTGCTTGCCGACGCGCATCGTGAGTACGAGAAGATGCTCGATGAGGGCATCGGCAAGGACGATGCCTATTGGGCAGTGTTCGACGGCCTTGGCGCCGACAACTACGACACGCTGGCAATCATCTGGGCTGCTGGAGCATTGAGCTACGTGTTCGAGAGCGACGATGTAATGGAAGCAATCGAGGAAGTCATCTGCTTCGGATAGGAGGAACAACAATGGCAAGCACCTCGTATGAGAGAGGCAAACGACCTTGCATGGGAGGTCGCGGACAGGCTCACGAAGATAACGGGACACAGCATCGTAGTCGAGGGCAGCACGTGGCGCACGAAGTACCTGCGAATCGTTGATACCGGGAACAGGTGGAGGATGGTTGCCGAGTTCACTGGCAACCGCTGGGAAGACGTGTACAACGCCGTGCGGAGCGCATGGCAGGTAATCGACTACATCAAGGAGGACTAGCAATGAAGAACGGAGCATTCGAGTACCTGCCCGAGGGCAACGAGTGGAGCTACGGCAACCCCGCGTTCAAGATTGGCTGCGAGGGCGGCTACCTGCTGGCCTACCAGTCGGGAGACCCTGGCATCTACGACGAGATCAGCGTCAACTTCGTGTCGGACGATGGCAGGCTGATTCAGCTTGCAACCATCGGACGTGACGAGGAACCATCGGAGTTGGAGGAGGGCTACCAACCGATGCACGTCTTCACCTACGACGGCATCGAGGATGACGTTGCATTCGTACAGTACGTGACCATCAATGACAAGTCCATTTGGTACCAGCACTAGGAGGAACGACCATGGCATTCGATGACAAGCGTCTGGCAATCGACGAGGCGTGCTACGTCGGTGACGCTGTGCGAGACAAGACCGGACAGCACTACGAGGTAAAGGCATACAGCCTTGGGAAGATCAGGTGCATCGACATCAAGTTCAGCGACGGCACGCTCATCAAGCAGTACCAAGCGATGACGTGGGGCGAGATGGCACGCATGATTCATGCTGCGCTCGACACGTACCGTATGCTCGCAAGCTTCTAGGAAACGTAACGAGAGGAACCGATATGAGCAGCATCGAAAGGGTCAACGAGTTCACCGACCTCAAGCAGGTCACGGCCGACTACATCTGGGACAACATCGACAGCCACTACAACTGCGTTGACACGCTCCCATGCTACATCAGCGAGGACGAGCACCTCATCATCAGCCCTGCCTGGGACGCCCTCTTCGCCGACGATGGCAACTGCGGCAGCTGCTGGTGCTTCGAGTGGGCAGTGACGGACGATAGCGACTTGACCGTCATGGAGTTCATCGCCGAGTACGACCTCGGCTCACCGTGGCAGGCGTTCCGCGAGGCGATTCGCCTTCGCGACGAGTATCTGGCAGGCACCATCGACCGCAAGCACATCATCTAGGGAGGCGGACATGACCGAGTGGATTTGCACGGACCCTGACGAGCATCAGTGGCAGCGCAGGCTCGACGATGGCAGGTACGAGATGGTAAGCGTCGCGTACATCGGCTACCTCGAGGAGTGCCGGTACAGCGCAGCACACGGCACCTTCAAGCTCGACGATTACTCGGATGACTTCGACCACATCTTCGAGACGTACTGCGACGAGGAAGACATGTCGGATGACCGCCTCGCCGAGTGCGTGTTCGAGTGCAACATCTGCGACTTCGATCTCGAATCGTTCGACACCGAAGAAGAGGCGGTCGCATGGATCAGCAAGTACGTAGCCGCTTAGACAAGAACGACACAAGCCAGTTAGTCGGCCCTCTTCGGAGGGCCTTCGTCTTTTAAGGAGGAACAACATGAGCAACCGTCAGAGCGAACTCACCAACATCCTGCGCAAGGCAGCAGACGCCTATTACAACGACACCGAGATCATGACCGACCGCGAGTACGACGCCCTTGTCGACGAGCTTGCTGAGCTCGAGCGCAAGAGCGGCACAAGCCTCCCTGGTTCCGTCGTTGCCAACGTCGGGGCAAGCGTGACGAGCGGCCTGCGCAAGGTCAGCCACGAGACCCCGATGCTCTCTCTTGCCAAGACCAAGGACCGTGCATCCCTTGCGACGTGGCTCGACGGCCACAAGGGCTGCATCTCTTGGAAGCTCGACGGAAGCACCGTCGTGCTCACCTACGAGGATGGCAAGCTGGTGCAGGCTGTGACCCGTGGCAACGGTCACATCGGTGAGGACATTACGAAGCAGGCGGAGCTTTTCAGCTTCGTCCCGCAGTTGATTCCCTCCTGCAAGGGCAAGCTCGTGGTGCGCGGCGAGGCCCTCATGACCTACGCCGAGTTCGAGCGCGTCAACGCAAGCGGCGAGTACAAGAACCCGCGCAACCTCGCAAGCGGCACCATGCGCTCGCTTGATCTCTCGATTCTGCGTGAGCGCAACATCCAGTTCCACCCGTTCGAGCTTGTCTACATGGATGGCATGCCGGATTCCTTTGCCGAGTGCCTCGACCTGCTCGCAGAGATGGGCTTCGAGCCTGTCCCGCACTACGTGGTCGACGCCGACACCATCATCGACAAGGTGAACGAGTTCGAGCACATGGTAGAGTCCTGCCCGTTCCCTACGGACGGTCTGGTGCTCCAGCTTGACGATGTTGCATACGGCCGCTCGCTCGGCACCACCGGACACCATCCCCGCAGCGGCATCGCATTCAAGTGGGCCGACGATGCGTACGAAACGACGCTCGAGGGCATCGAGTGGCAGACGAGCCGCACCGGACGCATCAACCCCGTTGCCGTCTTCGCTCCGGTCGAGATCGAGGGCACGACGGTGAGCCGCGCAAGCCTGCACAACGTCAACCGCATCCGCGAGCTCGAGCTGGGCATCGGTGACACCATCACCGTCTACAAGGCGAACCTCATCATCCCCATGGTCGCAGACAACCTCACCCGTTCCGACACCTGCACGGTTCCCACCCGCTGCCCCGTGTGCGGCGGCACCGTGTCGGTCCGCAACGACGGCGGCACCGACTTCATCTACTGCGACAACCCTGACTGCGCAGCGAAGAGCGTCAAGCGCTTCGTGCACTTCACCAGCCGTGATGCAATGAATATCCTCGGCCTCTCCGACGAGCGCATGCAGACCCTCGTTGACGCAGGCATCGTGAGGTCCTACAGCGACATCCTCGACCTCCCGACCCGTCGCAACGAGGTCGTGTGGAAGGTCGAGGGCTGGGGTGACGGCATCTTCGACGGCATCGCAGCTGCAATCGAGTCCGCACGTCGCACCGAGGCAGCTCGTGTGCTGTACTCCTTCGGCATCCGTGAGGTGGGCCGCAGCGCAAGCCGCGCCATCTGCAAGGAGTTCGGCAACGACCTCGAGAAGGTCATGGAGGCCGCACTGGCTGGTGACGTGGAGTCCTTCACTCGCATCGAGGGCATCGGCCCCGTCATGGCACGAGAGCTCATCGACTACGTTCGTGACAACGAGTCCATGATGCGCGACGTCATCTCCCGTGTCGAGATCACCGACAAGGGAGCAGAGGACGAGGCAACCTCCGACTTCATCACTGGCAAGACGTTCGTCATCACCGGCTCGGTGCATACGTTCGCCAATCGCAGCGCCTTTAAGGCATACGTGGAGTCGATGGGTGGCAAGGTTGCCGGATCGGTGTCCAAGAAGACGTCCTACCTCGTGACCAACACGCCGGACAGCGGCAGCAGCAAGAACCGCAAGGCACGCGAGCTTGGCATCCCCGTCATCACCGAGGACGAGTTCTGCGCAAGCGCGGGGTATGGCAGCAAGCCCGCAGCCAAGAAGCCGTCAGTGAGCAAGGGTGCGGTTGCCGCAGTAGCAACCGTTGCGGCGTTCTCCCTGGCCGTGCAGCCCGTGCAGCTCATGCTCAACCTCTAGGAGAAGCGACAACAGTAAGGAGACTCACCATGAAGTACAAGGACATCAACGACCTCGAGGCAAGCGGCTACGAGGGAATGATCTGGATGGTAACGGTGGTCGTGCTCAGCACCTACGACATGGGTGACGGAACGGCGTCGTGCGAGTCCGTCTACTGGGATGACGGCCACGACCTGCACCCGTTCGAGTGCGTGTTCACCGACTACCAGGAAGCCAAGGCATATGCGGCCACGTTCGACGCCGACATGGCTATGTGGGCGCACACCCACGGCAACGGGCCTGAGTACCAGCACGTGTCGGTCGACATAGTGGAGCGGGAGTTCTACGACGGCGATTACGACGAGGGTGACGCCCGCTGCATGTTCGAGTGGTGGGACGCCACTGAGCTGCAGGTTGTCGAGTTCGACGAGGACTGGAAGCAGATAGGAGTCGACATTGATTAGGTTCGAGCTGCTGGAATGGCGCGACCGGAGGTACCAGCACGTGCAGTACGTGGTGGGCACCGAAGACGAAGCCGAACGTGTGATAGAGAAGTTGAACGAGGGCTACACAGGCCCTCGTTTCGTATTGAGGAGGGTCTAGCATCATGAAGAGACTGATGGTCGAGGGGTTCGACAAGTGGGGCAACCACGTGCAGCGGCGAGTCACCATCGCAGATGGCGAGATGTCGGTGCTTGTGCCGAGACGAGGCTCGCTGAGGAAGGAGTCGGTCCCCTACCGCGAGTTCATGCAGTCGCTTGAGTTCGGCTACATCATCGAGAGGGAGGCCGCTTGATAGCAAAGCAGGAGGCGCTGGAAGAGTCGGTCAAGACCGACGTGGTGGTCCGATACAGGTACGAGCATGCGGAGTACGATACGGATGGCATGTTCGTGTGCAGCAGGTCAAGCCACATCACCCACCAGCATCACTTCGAGTCCATGGACGATGCCAGGGAGTTCGTCCATGGCAAGAGGGCACTCGCAGACATACCGGAGCGTGCGGTTGCGTCGAAGTCGAACAGGCGCACGTTCCTCAGTGACTACTACCAGCTGTTCATCCTCGTTTCCGTCGTGGAGACGAGGGTGAGCACGTTCTTGGACATCTAGGAGCAGAAACATGAAGAGCTACGCACTCCATCGCCCTATCGGACCGTTCACGTGGCCCAGCGAGCACTCAGACAAGGTTTCGGAAATCGTCAACTGGGATTGCATGCAATACGTGCCGGAGATAAAGCGAAGCGCGTTCGGATACATCGATTGGGCCGTCCTGCCGCCGATGGAGGACCTGAACCGCTACGAACTGATGGTTCCGCCCACCACCGACCCCATGTACGATAAGATCGGCAAGATTCTGGCCCGCTATGAGGAGCGGCAGCAGTGGGACCGCTTCGAGAAGGCTTGGGACCTCGCAAAGAGCAAGTACGACTACTCCGACGAGTGGTTAGAGCGCACTTGGCAGGCTCACAGCACGGTCGGGCAGTAGGCTATCGGTTTTTCGACCCAAAACGGTGCCAAAGGGCCTCGCAACCGATGATTTGGCGCCATTTTCCTCCGGTTTCACCCATCGAAAGCGTCAGAACGCATGCGAGACCGATAACGCATGCGAAATTGGCCGAAAGGAGCCAACTTGGAACACTTTGACCGCATCTGCAACGAACTTGGGGCCATCGAGCGTGACGGAGGCTTCAGAATCCTCTTCGCATGCGAGTCTGGCAGCAGGGCATGGGGTTTCTCGTCTCCGAACAGCGATTTCGACGTGCGATTCGTCTATGTGAGGCCCATCAGCGACTATCTGAGGCTCGAGGATGCCAGGGACGTGCGAGAGTACGACATCGGTGACGATTTGGACGTCGTTGGATGGGATTTGACCAAGTTCCTGAAGCTTCTGAGGAAGTCGAACCCCTCTGCGGTCGAATGGCTCTCGTCTCCGGACGTCTACCTCGAGAAGACGAGCTTTGAGGGGGTCAGAGGGCTTCTGTATGACTGCTTCGACCCTCTTTCGAGCGCCTACCACTACTACGGCATGGCAAGGCAGCACGACATGCGGTATCTGAAGCAAGAGATGCTTCCGATCAAGAAGTACCTGTACATAGTGCGTGCGATTCTTGCCGCAAAGTGGTGCGTCACCTACTTGGAGCCTGTTCCGATGCGTTTCGATGACCTGAAGGCCCGTATGCTGCCACAGGAGCTGTCTAAGAGCGTGGATTTGATGATCGCATCGAAGAGGGCCACCTCCGAGAGCCACATGACGTGCCACGACGAGCCACTGGACGAGTGGATCGTGTCCGAGATGGGCCACATGGTCACCAACTTCTCCCAGTTCGACCACAAGCCGAAGGTCCCGTGGGAAAGGCTCGACGGCGTGTTCATGGACGTGCTTGCGGCATAAAAATAGCGGAGCCGCACCCCCTTTTGAAGGATGCGACTCCGCAGATGTGAAAGAGTAAAGTGGAACAGACGAATCTAGGGCATTTGGAGCATTTCGTTTTACTTTTTGCCTGCGAACTCGGGTTTCATGCGCGAAAAGTAAAGTTGAACAGCCGAATCTAGGTCACTTCGCTTTACTTTTGCCTACAAACTCTGCTTTCCGGCGTTGTCCGGAGTGTCGGTGCAGAAGAAGACGTGAACGTCGGGCATCACCTTGCGTGCAATGTCCTCATAGAGCGTCGTTTCGTTGCCGTTGATGTCCCCAAGGTCATCGTTGAAGAACTGAACCACCTTGTTGCGGAAAACGACGTAGTTCATCTCGTTGGATGCGACGTCCGGCAGCGTTGCGGCGTACGAGAAGGCCGGATTTCCGCCGAAAGCACGCCTGAACAGCTCCGCAGTGGACACCTCAGCGTTGGAGGGCACCAGATCGAGCTCTACTGAGACGTTTCCGAACTCGTAGAAGCTTGGAAGAAGCCTCTTTAGGGCGTCAGCCTTGTCCTGACCGTCCACATAGAGCCGAATCACAGGGTCGTTGCCGTCTCCGGCCGCATAGGTGACCCTCACGCTGGGGTCCTCGCCGAAAAGTGCGTCGATCTCGCGATAAAGTGTCATCCAAGGTGACGAAAGGCCGAAATTCTTGCTCATTTCTCTCCTCATCTAACGATTTGCGGCAACCAAAAGCGCCAGAACGACCACGAACAGCACGATAGACGCCAAAAATGGCATCATGACCGCCCACCAGGGCCAGTCAATGTATCCGGTGAGCTTCAGGCCGATAAAAAGCAGCTGCAACGCGCCCACGAACCCGATTCCGCCTGAACTCTTCCCACTTTCGCCGCTCAATCGGCATCACTTCCCCACTTTTCAACGAATTTGAGCCATATTTACGGCGTCAGTCACCAACGATGAGGTGAAAGAGCCTGCAGATGGCCCTTGCGACGTCCGTGTTCGACCAACGGCTGTTCGCGGCCGCTATGTCGATGATCTGGTCGAGCTTCTGCATCGTCTCGGGCGTCCTGAAGCAGTCCGGAAGCATCGAAATCGGGTCCTGAGAGGCCGGAATGTCCCTCTTGGAGCCAAGCATCGCTACTCACGCCCCAGTTGGTCGTAGATTTTCGGCATCAGGGCCTCGTTCGGCGTCGCTACTCCCTCGACCGACTCCACGGCATGCCAGATGACCTGCGATGCCTGCTCCAACGTGACCGAAGTGAGGTCAGACACGGCACTTGCAAGCTCGTATACGGCCTTCATCGTGTTTCGCTGCGGGGATACCCCTACCTTTAGGTATGGGGAAGAACCGCAGCTCCCTCCTTTCTGTTGAAAATCAGGTGTAAATATGTTAATATATGACGTATGTTGAAGGCATATAAATACCGCATGTATCCGAACCGCGAGCAGAGGGCTAACCTCGCGCGCGCCTTCGGCTGTGCCCGTTGGGCCTACAACTGGGCACTTGCACGAAGGAATGAGGCATATGCCCAGACTGGCAAGACACTTTCCACCTATGATCTTAACGTCGAGATGACCTCTGTGAAAAAGGAGAACCCTTTCCTCGCCGAGGTGTCCGACTGGGTGCTCAAGGAAGCCATCGCCAACGTCGGGGACGCCTTCAGGCGCTTCTTCGAGGGTACCTGTCGCTACCCGCGCTTCAAGTCCAAGCGCGACGGTCGGCAGTCTGCGACCTACCGTCGCATGAAGGTGTCCGGCAACCGCGTGAAGCTCGCCAAGGTCGGCTCCGTCAAGTTCGTGAGGCACCGCGAGATGGTAGGCGACGTCAAGCGCATAACCGTCTCCCGTGACGCCTGTGGAGACTATTGGGTGTCCTTCCTCTGTGAGGACGGCGTGCCGGAGCCTCCGAAGGCACAGAAGCCGACCAAGGCAGTGGGTATCGACGTTGGATTGCACGACTTCCTCGTGACTTCCGATGGCGAGCGGGTGAAGAACCCAGCCTATTATAGGAAAGCTCAGGCCAAGCTTGCCAAGGAGCAACGTCGTCTCGCGAGGAAGCAGAATGGCTCCAATCGCTACGATCGGCAGCGCCGGAAGGTCGCCAAGTGCCATCGCCATATAGCAAACCAGCGGCGTGACTTCCTGCACAAGACCTCGAAGCGGCTTATCAACGAGAACCAAGTGATAGCCGTCGAGGACCTGAACGTGTCCGGCATGCTCAAAAACCGTCATATCGCCAAGTCGATAGCCGATAGCGGATGGTCCGAGTTCGCGAGCATGCTCGAGTACAAGGCGCGTTGGTACGGCGTGGAAGTCTTGCGGTGTGGAAGGTTTGACCCATCCAGCAAGATGTGCGAGTGCGGCTACATCAACACTGGTCTCACGCTCAGCATGAGGGAATGGGAATGCCCACGATGTGGTGCAGTGCTTGACCGTGATGTCAATGCCGCGAAGAACATACTCAAGTTTGCCGTCGCACGGGCGGTTAATGGACGTGGAGGGATTGTAAGACCCGCTAATCAGGATAGGTTCTCCTCTCTTGATCTGTGGGCGGAACCCTGCGAAGCGTCAAGCCCCGGACTTTAGTCCTGGGGTACGTGACGAGCCGGTTATTGTCCATAGCGCACCCTATCCCCCTCCTTGAGGGCCTTTTCCATCAGCTCGGAGCGGCAGGAACCCTCGACGGTGACGTCCGTGAGCGCAGAATGGTGGTCTATGCGCGTCTTTGCGGTGATTCCGTCGCTCAGTCGGTGCCAGACCTCGTACTCGTAGCCCTCGATGATCTCCGAGGCCACCGGAAACACGCAGTCACCCTTCTCGAGGCCAGGAAGACCGGGAAGGTCCTCTTGGCAAACCTTGAACTTGAACTCCATCGGTCCTCCTAGCTGTCGCTGTAATACAGGGACGATGCCAAGGGCGCGTGAGATCGCCCCTATGTAGGCATCTGAGGGCATCAAAGGCGTACCCCAAAGAAGGAATGGGCACTCGTGGACCCCTCGGCGTCCTTGAATGGCGTCGCAGAGTCCATCCTCGGCTTGCCCGCACGCTTCTTGGCCCTCTTCTCGAGCTTCTCCAGCCATGAGCGCTCAAGCTCGTGGCCCATGTGATAGTAGAGGTAGGTCCAGAAGTAGTGCTGGTCCGGTCGGCTCATCTCACCGACCTGCTTGAGGGTCCTATCGTCTATGAACTGGGCATAGAGGGCGATGGACTCAGCAACGACGTTCTCTACATCTTCGGCCATTCGGCCTCCTTCGGCATGGGGAGCACCACTGAGCCGCCGCTCACGAGGAACATGATGTATTCAGCGACGTCTTCCGCCTTCTCGGAGCCGAGCTTCCGCATCAGGGTCATGCGGCGGTCCTCGAGCCTCTCCGAGCTCTCGGTGCCTACGTACTCGCACACGCGCCGCCACTCGCCCTTCCAGCTCATCGTCCCATCTCCTTCAGGTGGGCGATGCCGATGCTGTTCCACTGCTCCACGCAGTGCTCGAGCGACTTGCTCAGAATCAGCACCTGCTCGTCGCGCGTGTGTCCTTGGAGGGACTCGACCCTGCCCTCTAGGGAGCGTGCTATCTCCCGCCATGACTCAGCTTGGAGGTAGTACCTCGTGGCAACCTCGACGTCGAATGAGTCAGCGACGCGCTCTATCCCGCTCATGAGGGTGTACCCGTCCTCGATGGGCGGCTGCAGGTTGAGTGCGTGCATCTGCTCGTCCTGCCAGTCCATCAGGGCGTCCATGTGCCGCATGGGGTCTAGGATGCCGACCTTGGGATGGGCGTCGTATGTGTGACCACCAGGGCCGAGGGCCGTGAGCCTCGCCTGCTTCTGTTCCTCTATGCGCCTGATCTCGATTGCGGCCTCTCGTGCGGCCTCTAGTACGTCCTGTACCGTCAAGATTCCCCCGTCCGGACAACCCGACATGCGAACGCCTGTAAATGCTCTTAGGCACAGTAAATGATATAGCAACACTACCTGTTGTGGTTTCACCTTTATTTGCACACAAGATATGGTGCCACCTGCTTCGTTCGCACACATAGACGTGTACGTTCCAAGCAGGCGGCACCGATCACACCTTGCTCGTGAGGTGCCAGCCATGGCAGACGGGGCACTTGTATACCCTCAGCTTGACGCCGTACGAGAGGCGCCTCGTAGCCATGAGGTTCGCCTCCTCCCACGACGTGTAGCACCTCTTCTTGGCGCACATTCGCTTCTTCTCGAAGCTGCCCTTGCAGAGCTTCCTCCTGCTGCGCTTGGACTTCGCCGTAGGCGGACGCGACTCCCAGCTCTTCGGCTTCTTTCCGCGCCTCCGAGACGGCGTGCGTCGTGGCATGCTACGCCAGTCCCGTGCTTCCGAAGCCGCCCTCTCCGCGATCCGTCTCGTCAAGCTCGTCGACGATTTCGAGTTCGCAGGTCGCAAACGGCATCACCACAAGCTGACAGACGCGCTCGCCCTTGTTGATGAGATGTGGCTTCTTGTCATGATTAATCAGCGTTGCGCCGACTTCGCCGCGATAGCCGCTGTCGACAACTCCAACTGCGTTCGAGAGCGAGATTCCGTGCTTGCTCGCAAGCCCAGAGCGAGGGAACACAAGTCCGACGTAGCCTTCTGGGATGGCAACCCTGACTCCGGTCCCAACGGTGCGACGCTCATGCGGCTGCAGCCACACGCCCTCGCGCACACGGAGGTCAAGCCCAGCGTCTCCGTGGTGCGCGTAGGCGGGTATCTCGATGCCCTCGTCTACCATCATCTTGAGCTTCATGTTCTGGTCCTCTTTCTAGCGTCATTTTGCATAAGAAAAAAGGTGGCTGCTGCTTTCACAACAACCACCTTGCTTGCAGGGCTTTACACCCTGCAGAGCACGTCCCGCTCGACCTAGCCTGACCAAACCTCGCCATGCCGTGCCCCGCCGGACCGTGCCTTACCATGCCTATAGACATTATCGCATATCAGCAGGTAGATGGTTGTGTTTTATTCTTCACAATCCGTTGCTGTAATACAGCTACATTGACTCCAGGAACCCCTCAAGCTCCTCCTCGGAGGGGACCCAGACGGACACCACCTTGTTGCAGCGGAGCCGCCTGCCATCGGTTGTCCCGATCCACTCGTTGCGCGTGAGCTTCATGCACACAAGGTCGATGTTCCCCTCGATCACGTGAATGTCGGTGTCCGCCGTCGTTACCATCACCAGCTCAGGCATGTCACACCTCATTCGTCGGCAGGTAGCGCCTCGCGTCACCGCAGGGCTTGAACTCGTCGCAGTAGAACGTCCTTGGGACCACCATGCACTTGGGGACAAGGAACGCCGCAAACTCTGGGTTGACCTCGATGACGGCCCTGCACACGGCCTGCATGGCCTCGCGCGTCTCGTCGGACGCCTGCCCGCACAGCCGCATGTGTGCCATGCGGATAAGCTCCTCGGCATTGATGTCCATGGCATGCATAACAGGAGCGTCCTGCGGGGCCTTGGTGCGGTCGTAGCTGCTCTGGCGGTCGTTGCGCTGACTGCTGACGAAGTGCTCGACGCCCAGCTTGTGGCGCACGAAGTGCACGCTGACCCAATAGGGCAGCTCGTCCATGAGGATGGTGAACATCAGGGTTCGCTTCGGGGAGTGCGGGGAGCGGAGAATCCTCTCCTTCCAGTCCTCGGGGACCTCGCCGCTCCAACGCTTGCCGATGGTAATCATGGCAAGCATCTTGCAGCGCTCCCAGTCCTCGTCTGTCGGGTGCCGCAGAATCTCAACCTTCGTCATCAGTCTCCTTACTGTCGTTGTAATACAGCACGTTCTGGTGGAACAGGCTCGTCTCGTGGGCCACGGTCCAAAGCGCTCGGTCCAATGGCTTGCCGTCCGGCACCTTGGCGGTGAAGTGGAGGCACCCATAAAGGCTTATGAGCACCTCCACCCTCTCCCACTTGGGCAGCGTGAGAAGCCGCCACCACATGTCGGTGTCCCTGTAGACAGGTTCGTAGGTCCTGACGGCCACTCGGCACAACTCGCCCACGTCGAGGCCATAGGCCATCACACGGCGCGTCAGCTCCATGGGGCCGCTCACAGGCGGCACTCCATCACGTGAAACCGTGGCCTGCCAAACAGGCCATAGAGCATGTCATCGTATTCCCTGAGCAGGTCACTAGACTCCGTTACGCCGTCAAGCACCGTGCCACGGATGAACTTCGCGATCTTCTGTGACTTCGTGTCTAGGTCGAGCATTCCGTCGACGGCCCTCTCGAACGACGCCATAAGCGCACGCTGCTGCGGGATGCCCCTCTCGTTCTTGGCAAGCTTCCATGGGGCGATTACCGCAAGCATGTGGGTGTCTGGCGCAATCGCTAGGCAGTCGCTCGGCTCGCAGGCGAACCCAAGCCCCGCCTTGCCTATAGCGGCCGCTAGGAACAGCACTCGCTTCAGAATCCATGCCGCATCCGCTGGGTGCAGCATGCCGTTTGGCAGCTTCTTAGGCAGCTGGTACAGCGACACCACGCCGTCCCTGATGGTCTCTGGCGGCGTCGCTCGGTAGGCGGGATGCGGGCCGTCCCTCTGCCTGATGAGCATGGATGATGTGGCGTCAAGCAGGCACACGGGCGTCCCATCGAGGATGCGGGCAAGCTCGCTGACGTTCACGAGAGCTGCCCTGTTGCCCACCATCCTGTCAACGACAAGCCAGCCGCCGTCCTCTTCGAAGATCGCGTACTTGGCGTTCCTCGTGATTTCTCGCGGCTTCCTGCTGCCGTCGCTGGAACCTGAGTTGTACTCGGCCCAGAGCATGTTGAGCCTGCGCATGGCCTCCTCGCTGCCGCCCACGTCGGGGTGAAGCTCCTTGGCAAGGCGCTGGTAGCGGATGCGTGCACGCTTCGGGTTGTCACCGAACAGGTCCCTCGGGTCGGTGACCGCAAGCACCTTAGAGGCCGAGGTCTCCGTACTCGGCATTGACCGCCACCGCCTTTCCCGACACGCCGGAAGTTGCCCTGGTTGCCGCAAGCGCCACGTCGCTGTCGAAGCCTGCCTCGACAAGCTCCGTGCTCATGTTGTCCACGGTCTCCTCGGCGATGCCGACAAGAGCGGCTATGACGGCGGGAGCGGACTCGGTTGTCTCGAGCTTGATAACGTGGTCCTCGCCGAGAAGGTCCGCATACTTGACCCTGCTGTTCTGCATCTTGGCGGCGTAGTTGTCAACAAGCAGGAAGTAGACGTCCCACTTCTCCTTGAGTGCGCCGAAAGCCTCCTGCGGGGTGATCTCGATGCCCTGCGGCTCGCCGAGGAAGTCCCTCGACTGCCACTCCGTGACCTCGAGGGCGCACTCGTCACCGACGAAGAACGCGTAGCCGCGCTTCCCGCGCTTCTCCCATGCGTCCGTCACGACGTGCTTGGCGATGAACCAGGCAAGCGCCGTGCTGGTCTCGCCCCTGTTGCCGCCGCCACCGCCCTCGATGAACACGTTGTCGAGGTTGTCATCGATGCGGTTGTCGGACTCGAACTGGCTGAGCTGAATCGGTGCGCGGTCGCAGTGCGTGTCACCGTATGCCCCGATGGCTATCTGCGGGTCGCTCACCACGTCCTTGCGCACCAGCATGCCGAACAGCCCCTTGAGGGACTTCAGCAGGATTGCGGGGTTCTCGCCCATGGAGCCGGTGACGTCGAAGCCGATGACGATGGGAGTCGACTCGGGGTGCTCGTCGGAGTCCCTGCTCTCGCGCGTGACGGGCCTGCCGTCCGCGTCCAGCACCTTCAGGTCATCGTGTGCCTCGTACCTGCCGGACCTCTTAGCGGCCTTCGTGTACTCGAACGTCGTGCCGCTGTCGATCTTCGTGGCCGTGGCCCTCGAGTATGCCATCGGCGTCCAAGTTCCTCCACCCATTTCTGTCTCCTTCCTAGATGTCGGCCCACTGGTCGAGCAGCGGACCCCTTCCAACGGCGCACACATAGCTCCTGCACGCCCGCTCTACCGCACTGATGAGCCTGCCTTCGTCGGCACGCCTCTCATGCCCGCACGCGTCGACGTACGACCCTGGGTATCTGTCGAGGTGGCTGATGATGAGGGAATCCGGCATGACCGCATCGGCGGCATGCCCCAAGGACTCCATCGAGAGCAGAGCGGTCCTGAAGCCGCCCGCCCACTCGGTCTCTCCGTTGTCAACCTCCGGTATGTCGCATGACCCCTCATATGGGAGCGGGCCGTTCCCGTGCCTCGTCGCGTAGGACCTCGTGACCCCGATGACCTCGGCCTTTGGCGCCATCGCAAGCGCACCGTCTGGCGTCATGTCCCCGTACGTCACGTGAGGGAAGCTCCCGTAGCGCTCATCCAGCAGGATGCCCTGCGCCCCCTCGAAGATGACGGCCGCTCCGAGGCTGAGGGAATCGCGCACCTCCTGTGCCGCATCATCGGTGACCTGCATGCCGTTGATGACAAGCTGGCGTGCCGCGTTCTCGACGAGGGCGTACTGCTCCCCCACGTCAACGACCACGTGGAACCTGTCGTACAGGTACTCAGCGATCTCCCCAATCCTCTTGCGGCCGCTGCCGTCCAGCACCTCGGCAAGCTCGACGCCAAGCCCAGCGTCCTGACAGCTCCTCGCGACCCCTATGCCGGAGCCGGTGGAGCCATGCCTAGACTCTCCCCTGCTGAGCTCCAGCGCCCTGTTTACAGCGACATGCGACGGCAGGATGACATTGCACGCCCTGTCAACCATGAGCCTGCCCATGACGTCCTCGCCCATGAGGTCAAAGAGGTGGCATGCCTCCGGCTCGACTCTCAGCGGGTCGAAGAGCATGCCACTCGCTATGACCGTCCTCGCGCCAAGGAGCGTGCCGGAGCCGAACTGCGAGTGCGTGTGATGGAGCACATTGCCGTCGCGCACCATCCTGACGTTGTGCGCTGCCTGCGGGCCACCGTTGAACCTGACGTTGAGGACAGGCTGGCCGCGCCTCACGTGGGTGCTGGTGTCGTGGAGGACGGCCATCCCTTTGCCCTCGTCACCGTAGCCGAGGCCGATAACGACCTCCGACTGCAGCATGGCTAAAGCTCCATTGCGTCGATCTCGTCGACCAGGGAGCCAATTCCCCTCTCTGCGTGGCCGATGAACGCGAGCACGGAGTCGGACCATCCGGCGATGTAGTTGGTCTTGCTGCCGATGAACTGCGTGGTCCCATAGCCCTGCAGGTCGATGGCGTGGCACCAGACGTCGTGGCCGACGAGGCGGCGGTAGTTGTCCATGAGGGACTGAATCGGCGTGCGCCCGACGTTGACCTGGTTGTCGCTGAGGACGATGACCCGATCCGCGTCGAAGCCGCTCCTCATGAGGGCGTCGAAGCCCGCCTCCATGTTGGTCCAGCCGCCGTCGTAGGGGACGTTGTTGATGTCAGAGAGCACGCTGAGTCCCGACATGGGAATCGGGTAGGCGCGTCCCTCGAAGCCGATGACCTTGGCATCGTCGCTCACCCTCACCACCATGGCCCCGAGCGTGGCCGCGATGTCCCTGCAGGTCACGACGGAGTTCTTGCTGACCTCCCAACTCATAGAGCCGGAGGTGTCGATGAGCACGGCGGTCCTGCCGGGAATCTCACCGACGTTGTGGCAGGCGTGAGTGAGGGCCATGTCGAGGGCGCGTGCCACCTTCTTGGTGCAGAGTCCGGCGTTCGCAAGCTCCTTGTACGCGCTGAAGAAGCGGAACGGGAGCTGGCGGGACCTTGCCACGGCCTCACGGTCGGACAGCATGTCGAGGATGGGGTCGATGTTCGCCCCAGCCTTAATCATGTTGCGGAGGTTCCTGAGAGCGGCCATGAACGGCACCTTGCCCTCGGAGATCAGCTCGTCCCAGACCTCCTTGTTGTTGCCGCGTGCGGAGAGCTCGGTCTCCCAGCTCTTCGGCATGGGAAGCTCGCCTGCCACGCACTTGCCCATGGCGTCGGTGGTGTCATCGCGAAGCGCGTTCGGATGCGTGATGCGCAGGGTGTCGCGCATCGTCATGGAGCGGCCCTTGGACTGGTACTTCGCCATGGCATACGGGCTGGTGGCCTCGAGGGCGTCCATGACTCCGCGCTGGATGGCGTGGGGCCAACGCACCTTGTTGCCGTAGAGCGCCTTGTGCGTGGCAAGAATCTCGGTGCCGTCATCGCCGCGCATGGAGGCGATGGTGCGTGCGGCGGGGCGGACGTACTTCTCGCCGCTGCAGTTGTGGCCGACAACCGCGATGAGGGCATGGCTGACGGAGCGGAGGTTGCCCTTCGTACGCGCCCAGACAGCGAGCTTCGCCACGAACGCGCCGTCCCCGCTCTTGCACAGCTTCTCGGCAAGCTCGATGAGATCGTTGGTGTTGTCACCGTAGAACTTCTTCTCGCCGAGCATGGTGGTGAGCGCCATGGTGACAAGCCGCGTGCGGTCATCGTACTTGTATGCCGAATGCCCCGTCTTGTTGGTGGTCTTCATGCGACCCTTGGTGCTGACGTTGAACGTTGCCATAGAACTGACCCCTTTCTGTAAATAGAAAAACGCACCGATAGGCAAGTGGCGCTGCGAATACTTTTACGGTGCTCTAACCCCTGAGCTACGCCCGTACCATTCCGGCACAGGGGCAAGATTCGAACTTGCGACACCCGGCTTACAAGGCGATGTAATCCACAACTTCGGCGCTATCGATGCGTGCTTTTGTGCAGAGAGATGATGGCAAGGTTCGCAGCCCGTGTTTTATCGTCGCGCTACCGTTGCGCCATCGGCCCCGTAAGGTGGACCGACTTGGATTCGAACCAAGAACATACGCCTTTTCGAGAGGAAGTAACGGATCTGCTTCGGCGCACCATCTGTCTGCGATATTCGGTTGTAAACAGTAGATGCTTGGCAATAGGTTTGCGACGGGCCTCACCACAAAATAGGATGTGGCGCATTGGATTTGAACCAACAATAACCAGAAGTATCCCACCGCATTCGGCGCAAGCATATGTTGTCAATAATAGACGGCGAGTGTCGCATTGAGTCGTAAATGCTATTTCCCAAAAATAGAAGTAACTCGATGCTTCGGCGCGTCTGTCAATGACGATTATACCATCGCCCGTGCCGTCGTACTGCAACACGCGCGAGTTTCTTTGGGATTCACAACCTAACCCTCGTCTTCGTATAACGGCATCCGTATCTTGAGGTACGCCACGTTGTCGACATACAGCACCGTCTCATCCCAGCGCGGTGCGCCGTCTGCGGCCTCCACGGCGCCTAGCTCCTGCGCCTCTCCTACGGTTTCCGGCAAGGTTTGCTCGGCCCTTTCGTACTCATTCGGGATTGACCTGAGCCGTCTCTGTCGCTCGTCGATCAGCAGGTCAAGCGGGTATCGGGATCTGAAGTTGAAGACCTCTGCCAGCAACCTCTCGTCGCTCATCCCTGAGATCTCCGCTGTCATCTGCTCCCATCGCAGCTCATGCGCCATCGAACACATGCCTGCGACAAAGCAGCTCGCCATCGCCACAAGGAACAGGCCGGACTCGAAGAGCAGCAGGTCGGGCACCCAGCTAAGCATCGCCGCCCCAATCAATCCTCGCTCCGCACGTGCGACAGAAGCTGTCACCGTAGCTAATCGGATGGTCGCAGTTACCACAGCAATGCCACACCGTCCATGCGTCGCCCTCGAAGAGTGGTTCGGGTCCATGATCCCCATGGTTGACGTATGGCTTGGCAACCGAATAGTCATCGATGAGCTTGGCTATCATCTGCGCCCTGTTCAGCTTGTTGGCAAGGGACATTGCATCCAGCTTCTCCGTCTCGCTCTCAAACAGCTCAATGCGAACCGTCTCTCGTGGCTCGTCCTTGAGTGGTTGCTTGTTGATGGACTCGATCCACTCTCCTGCCAACACCTCTTCGTATTGGCGCAATGGGCACCACTCTGGGCGGTCGAAGCACATGACCTTATCGCCAGGCCGCGTCTCGGCATCTCGCAGGACGCCTGTCAGCTCCTTCTCCGCAAGGTTGCAGTCGGCCTCCTCGTTCATGTGTCGCTGAAAGCAAGGGCAGAAGGAGCAGTCTCCCTCGCTCAAGTCAATATCGACTACATATCGCATCTTGGGTGCCCCTTCCTCCATTTGCGGTACTCCCACACGTGCTCTAGACGCGGCATGCCAAGGAGCTGCCTGAGAAATCTCCAGTCTTCCATGCTGACTTGCATCTTGTAGGCCGTGTAGGACCACGGCTCGAACAGCCTGCTGATTGAGTTGGAGCCATATCGCGTGTTGCCTATGTCCTCCGTCAGCTCGACCTCCCTGCCGACTGGCTCGTACTGAATGCCGTCCGGACCGATGAATCCACAGTAAAGCTCGCCGACTATCGGCTTCCCTTCCTCCGGCATCAGAGCAGCGCCATTCCTGCGGGAGCGGGCGCGAACGGCGCGGTCTGGTCGCTCGGCTCCTTCGCAAGCATGTCTGCCAGCAGGTCCTCCAACGTGTCGCGCACAAAGCACATCTGAAAATCCTTGTCGTTCGGGCCAGACGCCGTCCCCTTGACGCCGCTGGTCAGCAGCACCATCGTCCCGTATGCCTGCACGATGCCGCGATACTCGTCCCGTATCATTGTTCCTCCTCTAGCAGTTGCTTCAGTTCTCGCAAGTCACTGGTCGTAGTGAACGGGCTGGTTGCGATGTTCTCTGCGGCATTGACCAGAAGCTCAGGCCACCGATTGGCAAGCGCCTGCTTGGCGTCCCACAAGTGCAAGTGGTAGTAGCTGCTGCGCTCGGGAACCTTGTCCATGAGAAGGCGCACTATCGTCTCTGCCGTCTCCTCGCGCGTCCGGTCTATGACCTGCGCATCCGACTCGCTGACAACCTCGCTACGTGAGATGGCCTCGACCATCTTGTCCCGTTCGGTGAGAAGCAAGACAATCTCATCAACGACGTTGAATGTCACTGTGTTCCGCACCACACTCACCACCAACCTCCATCACAGGTATTCCTAGACTCTTCGCGGTCATGACGCAGTTGAGCGTCCCCTTGCCGCCAGGGAAGGCAATGAGCATGTCAATGCCGGACTCAAGCATCTGCCTGTTGCGCTTCGGTCCAGCGGCCCTGCCATAGCGCTTCCAGTCGGCGTAATAAGCCTCGGTCTCTGCGCCGTAGTTGAAGTACGCGACCCTCGCGCAAAGGTCATCGGCACCACGGCACCCGCCATGAACAAGTGTGTCATCGCCACACAGGCCAATCGTGTCGAAGGCCCATGTCACAATGGGGATGCCATTGAAGTCGCGTCCACCAGTAACTGCTATCCGTCGCAACGGCTATCCCCTCCCTCTCTTCGTTCTCTTTCCATTCGCCGCAGAACGCCTTGATACCCACGACGGGGTTTGACCAGCACAGGCTGTCCATCACGTCGGTGAACTCTGAGTCACATGCGCACGGCCTTCCGACGTAGACGGGCGGGTACCTGTAGCACCAGCCTTTCCTGACGGGCTGGCCCTCGTCCGCTTCGATGGGGACAAAGAAGCGGCAGGTGTCGCACGTCCTCATCGGCGCTCACCGTGGCTGCAGAAGTCCTCGTCTGCCGTGTAGTGCCTGCTCAGTGGGTAGACGATGCATTCTAGGTGCCAGTGCTCGGTCCTCGGTGCCTCCTTGGACCAACGGCAGTCCTTGCAACGGACAATCTCTTCCTTGCGAAGCTTGTGCATCGTGTCGCGGATGGTCATGTACGTCGTGAGAGACAGTCCAGTGGCCCATCCGTCGTATTCCATAACGTATTCGGTCATGCGTCCTCCTTCGGCTCGCTCCATGAGCAGAAGCCATAGCCATCGGCTAGGTCATCGCCGTGCAGGACACAGAAGTAGGGCCGCTCACGGTCGTGCGGCGTCCAATCCTCGCGGAACCACTTGCACGCCCTACACCGCACGATCTTCTCCATAACAGGAAGACCTGCCGCGTGATTCGCTGACATGTCCTCTTCGGTGGGCTTTGGGATGCGCACCACGTATTCGTCGTACTCTAGCGGCCGCAGTCTATCCAGAACACTCTTCATGGCCTCGACTTCCGCATCGGTAGCTGGCGGTGGGGTGTTGGACAGCTCAATGAGCCTGTCCACAAAGGCCGCGTACTCTTCATCGGTCATCTGATCCTTCTTCCATCCGGCAGCTCTTTCATCGTGACCAGCTCGTAGAAGTCATCGACCTCGTAAAGCGGCATGTCATCTGGCGGCTTGTCCACAAACTGCCAGAGCTTGACGTTCTGCAGCCGCCCGCACACCCTGCACCTGACGGCGATGTGGAATGTCGGGACATACTCCTTGTGGGCGAAGGACTCGGTATGCGCGTCAACGCACACTTCCTCGTACTCGTGCTTGTGATCGCTCTTGGCATGTCGCTTCTTCGACTTCTTCCTGTGACGCGGGGCATCCTCTGGAAGCGGATCGTACTTGTGGCGGAGAGCGTCTTCTGCCCAATCACCCATCGTTTACAACCCTTCGCCCGCATCCTGGGCACCACTTGGGAGGCTCGCTCTCGCCCATGACGGTGCCTACATACACTGGCGCGCCGCACTCGCTGCATACGTAGGTGTCGAGGTAGCTTGAGTAATGGTTGTTCCTGAACCGTTCCATGTGACACTCCCCTTGCCAGCGTTCAAGCGTGATGGTGATGAGCTGCTCGGGGGTGAACAGGTCGTGGAACTCGGCGTCTAGGTAGTACACCCAATCGCCATTGTCATCAGTGCCGGCCGCATAGTCTCGCGCGGTGATGGTCATGGTCTCACCTGCGATGTCGCAAGACCACGTGACGCGCTGCTCAGGCGGGTACTTCTTAGCGAAGTACTCGTCCGATGCGTACCTCACTCCGCGCTCCTTCAGCATGCGCATGAGATCGTCAGTCGGAGTCAACGTCCACCTCCACGTCATGCTCGTCGTTGCTCAGCCACGTCCTGTCGATGAACTTGTACACCTTGTACAAAAGGACCATGAGGAACATCACTTCGACTATGTACGCTGCGAGAAGGATTGGAACCAGCGCCATCATCACTATCGTTGCCATCATCCGCCACCTTCTCTTCGAACCAATCAGGGAATATAAGAGGCAGGCCCTCCGTGGGATCTGACCCATCGTCGTAATCGCATTCGTCGCAGCTGATCGACCACCAGTCACTATCCTCTTCGACTATAGTCACGGCTCCAACCGCCCCGCACTTGGGGCAGCGCATCTGCTTTATCAGCTGCCAGGCACTGATGCTCATTCCTCGTCACCATCCTTCTCGAACGCCTTGCTCAACAGCTTCTGCATGTCCATCCCTGCCCTGTACCCTTGGTCGTATCCGGTCTTATGGCAGGCATATCCGATTCCTGCGATGATTCCTGCCTGCATGACCAACAGGGCCAATGCCATAATCTCGTTCATTACTCTCTCCAATCCCCTATGTAGCAAGTTTTGCAACAGTCACGTACTGGCCGAAAAACCTAGAAATACAAAACCGCCGCTATGAGCAGGTGAGCAATCTGGTCATGGACATAGCCAATCGCATGCTCCCTTGCCTTCAAGGTGTCAATGACCATATGGGTTGTCAGCAATGCGGCGATTCGCCAGTCAATCCCAAACGCCATGGCAAACGGAATGGTGTACATGACGCAATGAGCAACCATGTGCCACCAGTTGTTACCCTTGGTCTTAGCGAGATAGTCTGTTTGTAAGACGTAATCGCCGACCATGTGGGAAGAAACAGCCATATACACGTTTGGAAGACTCACGACTCCTCCCAACTGTACTGGTCGAAAAGCTCCTTGCTGCCTAGGAAGGTCAGGGAGTCAGGCTGCACCCTCTGCACCGTTCCGTCCTGATGCTCGACCACGAACAGACCCTCACTGGTCGGCATGGGCCATACGAACACGGGGACGCGAGCGACTTCCTTTGGCTTGCAAAGCCTTGTGACAGTGACATCCTGCCACGGGTAGTACTCCGGTGGCTCATAGATTGAGAGCATCGCCCGACGCCTCGGGAACTCGACCTTGATGCTTGCCACGTCCATCACTGGTCCTTCCCATCGTCTGCCAGACGAAGCTTGGCTGCGTATTCGGCGATGGTGTCAGCAGCGTCAAGCCCCCACTGGTGTCCGCTGTTGCAGACTCTGCTGGCAAACTCGCTTAGCACGTCCTCAACGGTGGGCTGCTTGTAATGGCGCTTGTCATGTGCCCTTATGCGGCCAAACACGGTCGTCGCAACGCTTGCCACGCAGTAGTAAAGCCAGTCGCCGCCGATTCCGATGATTTCGACCACGTTCCCGTCTGGCAGCACAATCTTGTCACCGCAGAACCAGTACTCGCCGTCCGCGTCCTCGGGCATACGCACCCACCCGTGCTTTTCCAACTCTTTCTCGTGCTGGTCCAGCCAATCGTCCGCAGACGCGAAGCCCGCGTCGAAGCCCTCCTGCCACGCGGCGCTCATATCGTTCTCGATGCTCATTCGCCCTCCTTGACGCGCCTTCCACAGCGGGGACAGTACTCATAACCACCATTCACGTGCTCGTAGGTGTGACCGCACTCGCTGCACTCCATGACGTGCACGGTGATGCGCTCGCCGTAGTGGCCGATGCCATCGCAGACGCACTCGATGGTCTCCGTCTCGTCGGTGTGGCACGTCTCGCCATTCGGCATCGGTGCCACATGTAGGAGCCAGTCGGCAAGTCTCATGCTCGCCTCGTAGCCCATTGGAATGTCATCGTGCAGGGCATAGGCAAGCTCTCGCAGCTCGTCGAGACCAATGCGGCGGAGTTCGTCGTGCTTGCGCTGAAACTCACACAGCCACTTGTCGATGCTGCTCTCTGTGACCTCTAGCCTGAGCTCGCTCACTCCTCCACCACCCTCGCACCGCAGTTGGGGCAGAAGTGCACCTCCGTAAGGACGGTGCCGCTCGGCATCGGGTAGTTGCATCTGTCGCACACCACGGCGGTCATTGACGTATTGATTTCCAGATGGCACTCCCCCGGCCCCAGCGTGGCGGTAATGGCCTGTGCTGGCCTCATGGAATTGTTGCTTCCTGTGTCGAGAAGCGTCAAAGTCCCATACGGCAACTCTTCGATTGCGTCGACCTCATACGTCCACCACAGGTTATTCTCGCTGCGCCACGTCGTTCTCTCGTACCAGCTATCGCTTGTGTCATCTGTCTTGTACTCCACCCCGCGCTCGTCCAGCAGGCGGCGAACCTCTTCGGTCGCGGTCATGCTTCCACCTCGATTCCCAGCTCGCGCATGCGGTCGGAAATGTCCATCACAGCCCTTTTCATAGCGTTTTTTGTACAGCTGGACGGCAGCATTTCGACCGCACCATTATATGCGCCAAACATGTCCTGCGCCAGCTCACGCAGCTTGGCGTTCTCTTTCTTGAGGTTGTAAGCTTCCCAAGCATCCGTGTCATACGACTCGCTTGCCCCAACAAATAACGGCATATCATACCTCGATTCCCAGCTCGCGCATGTCATCGAACAGGTTTTCCGTTGCGGCGTCTGTGACGTTTCCATTCGCGTACAGCTCAATGGCACATTGCTCGCATAGCTTCCGCAGTTTGTCGTTCTCAAAATCAGCCTTGACCTTCAACTCGGTCACATTCCAAAACTCATCCTGTAGGTGCCTGTAGTCAACGCTGGCAACCTGCAATGCGCCGCGCAGCTCGGTGATGGTGTCAGCGGCTTCCATCATCAGCGTCGCCGCCTGAGGTATCTCCATCCCCACGCTCTCTGCCATGGCCCGAAGCTCGTCGCTCGCACTCATGATTCCCTCTTCTCTTCGTGTCGGTAGCCCGGTAAGAGCGTCAGTCCGAGTAACGCCATGAGCGTAATCTGCCACCACGTGTAGCCATGTTCTGCCATGTAGAGCACGGAGCCTATCGTCGCGGCACCGATGATGCCATAGGCAATTCCTACGCCTGTCATCCGTTTACCTCAACTCCCAGCTCACGTAGCTCTCGCTCGTAAGAGAACGAAGGCCAGTACATTGAGTCAGACATTCGGTCGCTCCACTCTATGGTGTGAAACATCCTCACAGCCAGCTCCCTCAGCTTGGCGTTCTCGGCCTTGAGTCTGATGCTTTCGTCATCAGTCTTGCGCCACTGGTCCCCCCCCTCTCTGTCATCAACGTAGTTCCTGCGTGTAGTTAGGTCAGCGCGACCAGTCTTTTTGTCCAGCCTCCATACAGAGAAAACTTGCGGGTATTCTTCGTCTTCATCAAGGAATAGCTCGATTTTCACTTGCCTACCTCCACTCACAGCTCACGCATGCGGCGAAGGTCCGCGTCGCGTGCCTCGGTCACTCGCCGATAGGTCTCCTTGTCGGTGACAACCTCTTCCCCGAACACCTGCACGTGATAAATGCCGTCGAAGTCGCATCTGACCACCCCGATGTGCTCAAGCGGGATTGCCACCTCTACCAGCACCGGCTCTCCATCTCTCGCCTCCTGCCGCTTTGACTTTCTCTCGACTCGGTCTCGCAACGCCGCATTCTTAACCGCGATGTCTCTGAGTACGATGAGCGAGGAGATAAATACACCAATGACTGCCAAGGTCACGGCCAGCATAATGCCGTTCGACGTGTTCATCAGTTCACCTCGATTCCAAGTTCGCGTGACATGTCGATGATTACCTCTGCTTCCGCAGCTTGAGGTTCTCGTCATCAAGACGGATGATCTGCCGCTCAAGCGCCGTCACGCACTTGCGTCTTTCGTCGTAGTTGTGCCGCAGCCTGTCGCACTCGAACTTGAGTCTGTCTCGCTCGGCCACGTGCTTTTGATACTCGTTGCAGCCGATGCTCACGCATGATTCCTCCTCCTTCTGAATCGCATCGATGACTTCTGCGCACATGTTCTCAAGTCTCTCCGCATCGTCCCTCATTTCCTCGAATGTCTTCATGCGGTCGCTTCTGGCCAGGTCCGTCGTGGCCACCTGGGACGCTTCGATGCAAAGCGCCGCCAGCGACCTCGTGAAGGAGCAGATGATGGTCGCTAGGTCGTTGTTGGTCATTCGCCATTCCCCCTTGCCGCCTCGTACTCCGGGACTTCCTTGCCGAAGTAGCAGCTCTCGCACACCCCATACCCGAAGCCCACGGGAGTCTGTACCTGCAGGCTCGTGTACGTCTCACCGAACGGAAGCCTGCGCCCGCACTGGCAGCAGTTGACCATGGTCGCCATGTCGGACTCGTAGGTCGAGACGCGCCACTCGTCGGACACGGTGTAGGGCTCATACTTGCGGGTGCTTTCGTTCCACTTTCGGAGGATCACCTCTCCACCTCCGCTCCACGCCAGCGGCAGAAGCTGTCCCACTGGTTGATAGGCTCACCGCAAAGCTCGCACTCGCAGTGACCTGTTGCGCAGTCGGTGCTCTCGTCGCTCACGATGATGGCGTGGGTGGTCGTGGCCGCGCGGTGGTTCCATGCGTCGATGGCCTTGGCCTCGGTGCTGCGGTAGTCATTATTCGCGTGGCACTTGCAACACGAGACGTGATACGTCAGCCCAGTTAGCGATGGCCACACCATGGCCTCGCCCCCGCAGAACGGGCAGGGCTTCAGCTCGTCACTCACTCTCGTCCACCTCGATTCCTAGCTCGCGCTCAAGGCTTTCGCAGCGGCGATGGTTGGTGCCTGATGGGTCATACAGCGGGCAGCAATCGCACACAAGCCCTTGGACACAATACTCAAGCCCGCTCACCAGCTCACGCAGCTTGGCGTTCTCAGCCTTGTACTTATCAAGCAGCTCTTGCTGTATGTCGAAGTCACGGTGCGTGACCTCGACTTTCTTCTCCGTTTCGGTCACGATGATGTCGCGCATGACATCGAGCACCCAAAGCGGCATCGTGTAGCTAACGTTGGTTCCCGTTATCGCGGCAGTACAGCCAACCTCGTCAATCCACAGCTTCGCGTCGCTCACCCGTCCACCTCCACTCCCAGCTCGCGAGCCTGAGCCGTGAAGCTCGTGCCGTAGACCTCCTCCATCGCCGCGTCAAGCCACTTGAATACGCGGTCATGTCGCAGCACCAGAACCGACCGAACCAACTCACAAAGCTTTGCGTTCTCGGTCCCCAGCTCCAGCGTCTTGTCGAACAGCCGCGCCCCTTGCTCTCGAAGCTCGGCGTTCTGCTCAATCAGCGTTACCACCAGACCGCACGAGTCTCCCTCTGGAATGTGGTCGCAAGTGACCTTGCTCAGAACTTCGCTCATTTGCACGCCTCAATTCCCATCTCGCGCATGTCATCCTCCATGCTTGCAAGGATCAGCTTGTGGAACATGCCAGCCTTGTCCGAGCAAAGTGCCTCGTGTACGTCGGTAATAAGCTCCCGCAGCTTGGCGTTCTCGGCTCGAAGTGTCCTACTCTCACCCAAGATGAGACGTGCGTTTTCCTCGCCGTCTGACACGACCTCTTGTAGGCGGGCATTCTCGTCCTTGAGCTGTGCAACTTCTTCGTCAAACTCACAAACCGTCTCGTATATCGCATCTGACAGATGCCCGTATATTTCTTCTGGCAACTCTGTCGATATGTCTTCTAGGTAATCATTGACTGGTGTTTGCCTCACCCGCTCACCTCCACTCCAAGCCCACGCAGCTCCTGTTCGTACAGGCACGGCTCAAACTCTCCCGCCGCGCACTCGGAGAACAGCACGCATCTCTCGGTGCTCGAACTGCATTCGACGGTCTTGACCATCTGCACACACAGCTTGCGTAGCTTGGCGTTCTCTGCCGCAAGTCTTTCGCACTGCCTCTTGTATGCGTTGCGTTCTCCCTTGATGGGTGCGTGCGCGGCATTCAGTGCGGCAAGCTCCTTGCGCTGGTTGTCGCAGTGTTCCTGCAGGATGTTGTGCGCGACAAGAGTGTCGTGGTACACGGCTAGATCGCGGCGAATCTGGCTGATGTCGCGCAGTACGTCGATTACCTCTTGCATGCCATCACCACTTCTCGAAGCTCACGCCCGCAAGCCTCATCAGCCGCTCGGGCGTCTGGCGCTTGTACCATGCGTACGTCTCGCCTGCCAGCGTCATTGCCATAAGCTCGGGGTACTCGGCGTCGGGGAAGAGTGCGTCGATGACGCTCCTGAACTCTGCCCCGTTACCGACCATCTGATAGGCGAAGACGATCTCGTCCTCGGTGTACTCACTCATCGGATTCATCATCGGACAGATTCTGCGCCCGCACCAACAGGTCGTACACCGCGCCTCCGTTCAGCAGCTTGTCCCTTACGAGGTTCGAGTAGTCATCCCAGATGCGAGGCCATGAGTCGGGCCTTACAACTGACACCATGGATGGTGAGTAGTCGCCGCAGCCGTGGCCGTCGTTGAAGTGAATCGATATGTTCCCGTTTGAATAGAACGTGATGCTGTTGACCACCACTCCCTTGTCCAAGGCGGAGAGGTACACGGTGTCCCCGAGGTGTATGGTCCTGCCGTACTTGTCATGCACTGGAAGCTCGATGCGGCTGTCCAACTGGTCGCTCATGGCTACCACCACCGCGCGAACGAGTGAATCTTCGGCTCCTCGGATGGCGGCTTCCGCATCACCAGCTCGTACATGAACAACGCATCGACGTCTACGCCCATTGATCCTCCTTCAACTCGTCGACCTTCTTGCGGAACCGCCTCATCAGCTCGGCGTGGTCACCGTGTCGCATGGAGCCGACAGGGACCCTCTCGCTGCCCTTGCAGGCGCAGAAGTAGTTGTGGCCCACCTCGACCAGCATGTAGCCCTTGTGCGTGTACGCGTAGCCGATGCCGCCGCGCCTCGCAGTCATCGGGCACCTCCTTCCATGCCCGCCCTCTTAGCGAGGCGCCTGACTTCGCGCGTGCTCACGCCGAACGCCCACGCAACCTCACTCGCCCCGTATCCCATCCTGACCATCCGCATGATGCCCGCCTTGTCCACGCTCCCGTGGACGGGTTCGCTTCCCGTCGACCTGATCTGCGCGACCTTGCCCATCCTTTGCCCACTTCCTCGCAGTCTCGATGTTTATCTCGAGCACCTCTGCGACGCGCTGAGGCGTGGTCTTGCCCTGTCTCATGGCATCGCCCATCGCCTCGCGCGTTCTCTTGCTGAACTGCTTGTGCCTGTGAGGGAACTTGTCGCGCCTCTTCCTGACGTACTCGTACAGGTAGTTGAGGCTGTACCCAAGCAGTCTCGATATCTTCTTGAGCGGCACTCCCCTCGCCCAGAGTGCCGCGAACTCATCCTCAACTTCAGGGCTCACGATGGCTGCACCTCCCGCAAACCCAGTCGGACCTCCGCTCACCCGTGTGCGGGTCCGTGAGCCTGACGCGCCACAGCTTGTCCACCTGCCTGCCGCACCAGTCGCATATGAGCTTCGGCCTGCTTATGCCTATGACAGCCATGGGTCGCTCACAAACTGCCGGACTCGCGACATGATGGCGTGCGCGTCGGCTCGGAGGTCGTTCACGTCTCCGTACGCGTTGTCCCGCAGAAGGTTCTCGTACGACACGGTGGCCTTGTACAGGTCAAAGGCGTCAAAGAGGCGTTCGTACTTGGCCTTGTACATCGCAAGCTCCTTCTGGCACTCGGACAGCTTGTGCTCCGCATCGACGGACTTGGCGAAGAGGTCCTCAAGCCCCGAGTAGACGGCATCGATGGCGTCGCATCGCTCGACCAGCTCGGCTATCGTGAACTCCCTATCGAGCAGCCTCCGGATTCCCGTGGTGATCGGCTCACTCATCGAACAGCTCCCATCTCTTGCAGTCATCGGTGGGTCCCGTGACAAGCTCGCCCCAGCCGGAGCCGTCCTCGTCGTGGTCTGCAACGCAGACGAGAATCCTGCGGGTCCTCCGGCTCTCGTTGCTTGTCGTGACCTCGACGGCGTGCTTGCACGTCTCGCACTTGGAGTCGATCTCGCTCAGAAGCTGCTGAAGCTCATGCCTGATGATCTCGTCAGCCTTCATTGCCGACTCCCTTCGTCTGGACGATGGGTTGACTGCCTTCAGGCACCACGACAAGATTGCCGTTCTTGCCGATGCTTATGAGTGCGTCGATGTAGTGCTGCTGCACAACCTCTGGGGTCAGGGACTCGGAGAGGACCTTGTTCGCAGCGGCCTCGCCCTCAGCCTCGATGCGCTTGGTTTCGGCCTCGACACGCGCCGTCTCCTGCTCGTTCTCGGCCTGCGCCTTGGCTATTTCCGCAGCCTGTGCTTCGGCGTATTTCTTCTGTATCGACTCTGGGTATTGAAGATCCTGGATCGACACGTTCTCGACGTCGAGTCCCATGTCGGACCACTTTGTGCTCAGAGCCTCGCGCAGCGCCTTGGTGAACTCGCCGCGATTCGTAAGAAGCGTGATCGTCGGGAACTTGCCCGCGACCTCTCTGGCAGTCGCACGAACGTCGTTCTGAATCACGGTGCTTGTGAAGTGCTCCTGTGTGCCGTAGTCGATATAAAGCTGCATGGCGGCATCGGCATCGAGCGAGTAGACCACTTGGATGTCGACGTTGGCTGACGCGCCACCCTTGTCATTGATGGTCACACAGGCGCCCTCAGCAGCCCCGCCGTCGTAGCTGTATTCGGCGTCCTTGTAGAGCGAGATTAGGTTGTTCCTGACGTCATAGCGGATGGCGCTCTGCCACGGTGCCTTGATGTGGAAGCCAGGCTCCTCGGTGTACCCAGCGAGGTCACCGCCGAAGTTTCTCAGCACGACAACTTCGCCGGCGTCCTGGCTGTAGATGCAGCGGATGCCAAGAACAACGGCGATGACCACCAGGATGGCACTGATGATGCCTTTGCGAATAGCCTTATCCTGCTCTTCGAATGTCTCTTCGAATGTCATGTGTCTTCCCTTCACTAGCGCCAAGGAACCTCTTCGGCCTCGAACGCATCCTTGTTGCCGAGAAATGCGGCAACGTCATTGAGCTTGTCCACTTCCTTGAGCGCTTCGTCCATGGTCAGGTACGCACCGTAGATTTTCGGCTCGCCGCACTTGGACCAGATGATGTAAATCGGGTTGTGCATCTCCATATGGAAGCCCTCGGCGAACTCGATGCGCTGCGTCTTGGCCTCCTCGAGCTCGGCCTCAAGCTCCTTGATGCGCTGCTCGCGCTCTTCGGCAACCTCGCGCCACGGGCGCACGTAAACCTCGGGGACAGGCGCGGGAGTGACGTCCGGCTCCTCGGCTATGGAGCGAATCTCTTCGATGGGGTCTCCTGGATACCCGCACACGGGCTCGTCCGCGTGCTTCTCGGCCGCACGCTCGCGAAGCCGATCCGCCAGCTCGAACGCGACCTCCTCGTCGCTCTTGTACGCGACCTCGTTGCCCAGTGGGGTGCTGACGGCATTGAGTGGCTTGCGCTCGATGCTTGAGAGGAACTCCTCCTCGTCGGTGAGGGTCTTGCACCACTTCTCCCAGTCGGCAATGGCACGCGGCCCGCTCGATGCCGTGAAGGTGCGCCTCTTCATCTTCCCGCCGACCAGGCACGTCCCTTTGTACTTGTCCTGGCCGACCGAGACCAGACGCCCGTGCTTCTTGTCACCAGCGATGACAATCTCCGCCATCTTCCCCTCCTCATGCAGCTTCCTCTGCCCGGACACGACCTTGCTGACGGTGACGCTGTGCACCCCGAACAGGTCACCGATCTCCTTCTGCGTCATGCCGGACAGGTACATGTTGTAGATGCGCTCCTTCTGCTCGGGAGCAAGCGCCTTCCCTCTCGTCACTCCTCGTCTCCCATCTTGTCAATCAGCTCGATGCGCCGCCCGATCCATGCCACCACGGGAACTGCGAACGCATTTCCACAGCACTTGTAGCGGGGGCCGTCTGGGCACTCCTTGCACCAGCGGCGCACCTTGCGCTCGAGCTTCTTCTTGCCCGCCTCGTCTGCGGCCGCATACTGCGGCATGCGCGACAGAATCTCGTCTGGGTCAGCTCCGGTGAGATTCGTGTGATCGTCCGGAAAACCCATGAGGCGCTCCGTCTCTATGGGCATGAGCCGCCTCACCAGATAGCCGTTCGTGACCCCAGGCTGGTAGTTCAACGAATAACCTCCCGTGCTCTTCGCCTGCAGCGTCCCCGCTGGGTCAGAGGGGTCACCGACGTCGTAGTGCCGGAAGTCCACGGGTGCAAACAGCGTCTGGTCCTGCGTTGCCGCGACTGTGAACGCGACGTCCTCGGACCACAGGGCACCCTTGCCTGCGGTCCCTATGGAGCCGTCTGGCTTCCTGTACGTGTCTGCCCCCCCTCGGACCTTCAGGAGATATGGCCTCAGCATGGTCCTCCCTAATGGCAAGGGCGGCACCAGAAGATGCCGCCCTGCGTGTGTCGTTGTATGTCAGGTGTCTTGCTTCGTCCGCGCGAAGATCATGGGCGGGTCCTTGTATGCCCTAGCTAGGACAGTGGGCGCCACCCCCCCCTCTGCGATTTCGGCATGCGAGTGACCGTGTGCCATCACCAGTGGCTCGCCGATTATTGCTCCCGCTCGATCTGCATCAGCAGAGCCTGCTCGAGCATCGGCGGCAAGCTCTTCCCTCTTTTCTGACTCCTTCGCAGTATCCCCTGCGCTGCTGTCGAAGAGACCAAGTATCTCTGCGGAACGGAATCCTGATTCTGCAAGATGTCCGACAAGAAAGACACGCCTGCGTCGTTGGGCCAGCTTGAAGAATTGAGCATCAAGAACTCGGTAGGCGAGATCGCGATACCCGATTTCAACCAGCGAGTGTAGGAGTTGTCCGAAGGCATTGTCTCGCGTACTGAGCACTCCTGGCGTGTTCTCCCATACCAGGAATCTTGGCCTAATTTCGTCAACAGCCCGTATGTACTCGAACATGAGTCGGGACTCTCCCTTGAGGCTGTCTCGCTTTCCGGCGATTGAGAAGGACTGGCAGTTATGAACGGCAATTCCATTTGCTGTATAGGAATGGTCATCCTCGACCTCCAGGTTGTAGACGGTGACAATTGCATCGCTGCTGAAATCGATTGAAGCGACCTCCTCCCACTCGCCCCAATCGAGGTATAGCCACCTCTTCCCAAGCATCTCGTCAGCCCTAACCCATTCCCATGTGTCGCTTAGTATCGGGTGGTTGGCTGTGCAAGTTAGTGTCCTGCCGCGATTGCTTTTCAGCGTTATCGTCTTGGCACGCTTTTGGCCGACACGTAACACCCTCTTGTAGCAGTTTCTGTGCGTCCTGACATAATCGCCGACCTTTACCTGTTCGATGGGCAGGTAGCACTCTTTGATCTCGACAATCGTGCCAGCTGGGAAGCAGGGCGAACCGCCTATGAGCACGTCGGCCTTTCCGACGTACGGACTCCAATCAGCCAGGGTCACATCGCCAATGTTCGGCACGTCAGGCCATCGGTGCGCCAAAACGGCGCTTGGGAACGGGTCAACCTCTGCAAACGCTAGTGGCTCCCATCCGAGCTGTTCCCACGCAAGCGTTGCCGCCTCGACGCCTGAGAACAGGCTGATGTACTTCACACACTCACCCGCTTAACGACTCGCATTACCTCTCCGACGCTCAGCCCGTAGCTGGCAGCGATTGATGCCGGAGAGTGGCCGCACGACAGCAGCCTGTTGATCTCCCTGCGGTCGATAATCACAGGGGGCCTGTACTGAATCTTTTGCATTTTTGACACTCCTTACGGCCAAAGCCGGGGGATTCCTGCTTCGTCGAGGGTCGCGCTATGCGCGAGGTCCTTGCCCTCTCCGCAGGCGTTGATTCCCGTGTGCCCCACGGTATGGCATTGCTACATGGCGAGAAGTCTCTTGCCTTCTCGTGCGATATTCATAGCGGCATTGATGTCTCGGTCGTGGTGAGGGGCATCCCGAGCGTGCGCGGAAGGCACACTTGTCTACCTGCGTACTTACTGGAACAGGCCGCAGTCCTCATTCACTTTGCCTTGGCACACGCACGGGTTCCTGCTTCTGCGACACGTAGCTAGAGCTTCCGAATGAAGCTCCCCGTCAGAGGTGTCTCCACAGGCGTAACTTCCCGCATGCCATGCGGTAGATGGTTGTTAAACTCGCTTGGTTTCAATAGCTACAACAAAAACATCAACGATCTCGGGGCGTCTCCCAGTCATCCCTGTCCGATGACATGACGCCCGCGTTTATGTGTCCCACGCTATCTCCTACTCAAACAGCGACATCTGCGCGTCAGGTAGCTCCTGCTCCTGCACAGCGCCGGATATGCGTCGCTCCGCTATCTCGCAGTAGTGGGGGTCAAGCTCGATGCCGATGAAGTCTATGCCCTCTTGCATGCAGGCAACACCAGTCGACCCGCTGCCCATGAATGGGTCCATGACAACCCCCCCCCCGCCCTGCATATGAGGCGCACTAGGTACCTCATGAGCGCGTTCGGTTTAACGCTGATGTGATCGTTGAACTCGCCGCGATCCTTCTTGGAAGCCTTCGCGCAGTAGAAGAAGCGGGCCGCGCTGCCGGAGTCACCGAAGCCGATGCTCTTGTTTGCGATGCCGTTGCCGTACGTCCCGTAGACGTTCGTGCTCTCGTGGCCGTCCGTTCCACGTACGTGCATGCCGCCACCACTAGAGCGCCACGTGCTCGGGTAGATCGACAGAACCTCGTCGGAGCCGTCGTGAATGACGTTGGCAGGGAACCTGCCCTTCTCCCCGCTCCAGTTCTCCGTGGCCGCACCAAAGGCGCCGTAGATGCCGGACTCCTTGCCCTTCGTCTTCGTGTGCGGGTTCTTTGCGAACACGTCATCGCCTTCGTCGATTGGTATGCGGCAGGCGTCGATGTTCATCGCGCCTGTCCCGTGCTCGAGGATGTTGTCGGCAACGGTTCCCTTGAAGGGCTTGTAGGCCACAATGATTGGCTCCCATGCCGGCTTTAATTGCGTGTTCCATCCACCCCAGTCAGCAGCCTCGTCGGGATGCTTCTTCTCCATGAGGCGCTCGACCCGCTGACCATGCGGCATTCCCGAGCCGTACTGCCATGCGATGCAGTCTTTGATGCACCACCCCGCATCTTCGATTGCGCAAGCCATGCGGTGAAACGCCCTCGTGCCACCGAAGCAGAGCATGTGAGCGCCAGGCTTCGCGACTCGCAGGGCCTCGGCCATGACGGGGGTCATCGACTCCTGAAACGCGACCATCTCGTCTCTGGTCACTCGCTTGCCGTGGGAGTTCCCGTATCTGGGAGCGCCCTTCATCTCGTCGGCATATCGCCTGCCCTCTGCCTGTCGGTCTGCGATGGTCTGGTTGCCCGTAGAGCCACCGTAGCTGTCCCACTTGGCGCCCATGAATGAAATGCCGTATGGCGGGTCGGTCACAATCGCATCGACGGAATCGGACTCCATCGCTCGCATCTGCTCGAGGCATTCGCCATTGTGAAGCGTGAACTGGCTCATTAATCTCCCTATAAAGCAGTGACGGCTCCATAGGAGCCGTCACTCGTCTTTGATTACCCTCGCCCCGCATCTGGGGCAGTAGTCAGGTGGTCCCATGAAGGCGCCCATGATGTAGAACATGTCCCATACGCATCCGCAGTTGCTGCAGCCCGTCCAGTGCTTCGGGACAATGTTCGTGCCATCGCCTAAGACCGCACGGCTCGTCAGGTCGTGCTCCGCGCACCTGTACTCGTCAATCATCGGGCACGTCCACCGAGTCGATCCCAGCCTGGTAGCCATCCTCGAACGCGGCGTTGTACCCGAACTCGTAGCCCTCTTCGTAGCCAAACTCGTATCCCTCGTCGAAGCCGACATCGTACTGGTACCTCAACGCCTGCTCGAGTTCGTCATCGGTCATTTGAGCCGCCTTCCGCACATCGGGCAGACGGTGGGGTTGAACATCGCGACTGCTGGGAGCTTCGCGCCCGAGCGCTTGTCATCGATCAGTACAAGCAGGGTCCACTCTCCGAGCGGGAAGTTGTACCAGAGGTTGATGCGGCCGCGCACCTTGTGCATCAGCTCGTCGCGCTCGTCGAAGTCCCACTCGCCCACCAGCAGGGTGTCAATCTCGCCGTGGCCTTCCAAGGCGGCGTCGAGGTCGCAGAATTTGCAAGCCATCCCTACTCCCATAGCTTTATCGAAAGCGTGCCGTCTTCGAGGTCGATGCCGTGCTCCTTGAGCTTCTCGAGCTGCTCGCGCATCTGCTCGTGTTCGTCGATGATCTTCTGCAACGTCCATATGTCACCGTCGTAGACGCTCTCACGCTTGTCGTTGCGCGTGAACCCAAGCTCGACCTCGCCATTCTCGTCGAGGAAGAAGTCGACGGCCTCGATGCGGCCCGTCTTGTCCCAGTTGCCGAGCCACGTGCGATGATGCTCGTAGACGTGGGCATAGACGTACCAGCGCGTGTCTTCGTCCGTGACCTCATGCTCGTCCATCTTGGACGTGTCCCACCAGAGTTGCGTCGCGAGACCCGTGCGGTCGCTCCAGACGTCAATGCACATCTGGTAGAACGGTGACTCCTTGAACTCGGCGAAGGTGTACTCCTTCGACCAGTCCGTCAGCCTCTTCGGGTTGTATACCCCGTCTCGCAGGTTGGTGACCTGCTCGCGCTGCACGCACACGGTAACGACGTCGTAATAGCTGTTTGGGACCACACGCAGCTCCATGCCCGTTATGTCGCCCTCGTGGTACTCGCGACTGCTCATTACCTTTGGCCCCAAGCGCTTGTACTCGATGATGCCGTCGACTCTGCTTGCCGTGTCGTACATGAGTCGAAGGTCTCGGATGTTCTGGGGATCAGGCACCATCGTGCTCAGCTTCATGCTCCTCCTTGCCTTCCAGCCAATCGCTGAAGCTGTCCTCGCTCGTGTACTCCCACACGTAGGTCGGTCCGCTGACGTCGCAATGGCACACGGCCTGTCGGATGTTGCATTTCCTGCATACGCCGATGAACCACTCGTGGATGGCCTCGTGGTCATCGTAGTCACGCAGGTCACCGAACACCGTGACCGTGTACCGTGCGGCGCAGGACCTGTCGGGGTTGACCCACACGACACGCTGCAAGCTTCCCTCGCTGCCGGCGGGCATGAACAGCTCGGGATGCTCGTCGTACTCGGCCCAGCTCCTGTCGAGCTTCTGCCGCTCGTAGTCATCGTCAGTGAGCCAGTCACACTCGTAGATCGCCTTGCCTGTGACCTCGTCCCACTTCGGCTTGGCATAGCCGTTGACTCTCGGGCCGTACATGTCCATGTCGCTAAGCCCGTCGACGCGGAAGACTGCCGCAACATGCGTCCATACGCTCATGTCTAGTCACCGTCCCAAATGCCGTCTGGCCTCATCTGCGCGAACGCTAGGAGCTGACAGAGCGGCCTCTTGGCGTTGCCATCGGTCGGCTCCCAGTAGTCGGGGTCCACCTCGTCACCGAGGCCCTCGATGGCCCTCTCGAGCACAGGAATGGACTCGGCACCCGTCATGCCGTAGATGGTGCGGATGCCACCATCGCCGAAGACGCGGTGGTAGTGCTTGGCGTAGTTGTAGGTGACGTTCAGCCAGAGTTCCCTCGTGCCGCCCAGCGCGTAGGTGCCGCCTCTCATGAAGTGCGGCTGGTCAAGCTCTATGACATCACCCGTCACTGGGTCGTTGAGGCTGATGTCGTAGCTCATGCCTCCTCCTTCAGCTCCGCGAGGACCTCGCGCCACGCCTTCTTGCGGCTGGTCTTCATCGCGAGGAGCAACGCGGCCTCGTCCATGATCTCCTGCCTGTTGGCGTCGAGCCACTCATGGAAGGTGTCGTTGATGAACCGGCGCCAGTCGATCTCCTCGAGCTTGTCCTTGCTGTAGTAGCCGTAGCTGGTGCGCTTGGGCATGACTGATGCGATGCCCTTCCTCACCGTCTCCTCGATGATCTTGCCAACCTCCTGCTCGCCGATGCTGGCGATGTGCTCCTCGATTGGCGAGGTGTCGAAGCTGAACGGGATGGTCACGTCGTGGATCATGTGCGCCCCCTAGTCGTGGTAGTCGACGATGATGGCGATGCAGTCCCCGTTGGGTTCGATGTACCTCTCCCAGACGGACTCGTGCCAGCCCTCCTTCGTGACGAAGTACCTACCCTGATCGTCACCGTTCGGGTAGTAGGTCTCGCTCTCGTGCCACACCCCATCGGGCGTGAGCACGTCGTGGAGCATGTTCGTGTCGAGCGAGGTGATGTCACACACCCTCGCGACGTCGAAGTGGCCGCGTTCGTACGGCCCTCGCATGTCGGAGAGCAGACCGCGGGCCGCGAAGTCGTAGACACTGCGCTCGCCGTGACCTACGACGCTCGCCTCGATGAGGCCGCGCCAGCGTCCGCCCACCTCGTACCAGTCCCACTTTGCATTGTGGTTGGACCAGTAGGTCTCGCCGTCATCCTCTTCCTTGGTGGTGCGCTGGTCATCAGGCTCCCAACACTCTTCGAAGGGAGCCATGATTTCCTCGAGCGTCTTTGTCCCGTCTGCCAGGACCAGCAAAGAGAAGTGCATCCTAGCCTCCAATCAAAAGAGGGCCATCTGGCCCTCTGCTCGAATCTGCTTGTCCGTCTTCGGCTTTGGCTCCTGCCAGTGAACGCATTGCCTGAACCTCTGGTTGTTCGGCCCCTCGTAGATGCCGACCATGGGCCTGCCGTTGTACTCGCCAGCCTCTCGCATCCACGGGCAGATTGGGTCCTGCTCGGACCCGTCCATGGCAAGCCAGCCGCGCTCGTTTGCGCATCCCTCGCAGAGGTCCCAGACTGCCGTCTCACTGTCGCAGTAGACGTCGGACGCGGGTACCACCCTCGCGAGCCGCCATCCCTTGCCGAGGAACGCGACGTTGACGCCCATTACTCGTCCCTCCCCGCGTTGAGCACCGCAGCGGCCATGAATCCGAAGATCGCCCCTGCGCTAAATATCAGATACGCCATCGGCCCTCCTTATGGTCCTCGGAACCTTGTCCGTGTAGGTAATGGCGCCATGCTCGCGGAGCTTTATCAGCCTTGCCGCGACGCTGCTCTTCGAGCTGAGTCCCACGCCCTCACCTATCTCCTGGATGGTCGGAGAGTAGCCGTGCTCGGCGATGAACCCCTCGATGAAGAGGATGATGTCGTTGTCACTTGCCTTTCTCATCGGCCACTTCCTCGCCGACGATGACGGACCCCAGCAGGAACCCGAAGACCATCCCGAACACCATGCCGCAAACAAATGCGATCTCACCCACGCTCAATGCGCTCCTCCAATCTCTTGATTGCTGCTTCCAGCTCCTCGATACGCGACTCGCGGCTTGCGATCATGTCGCATAGCTCGCGTCTGGTCACGTAGTCGTAGTAGAGGGCGTCAGACCGATGCCCTCTCTCAGTTGCCGTCATGGGTGGCGCCTCCAATGAGCTCGTCGATGTCCCTTGCCATGGAGTCGAGGGCCTCCTTCGGGTCCTCGCCCTCAGCGACGTCGACGATCTTCTCGACGGTCTTCAGCGCACCGTCCCAGAACGCGGTACGTGCGATGCCGTTGACTCCGCCCTCGCGCTTGCTCTCCTTCACGGCCCTTGCTGAGATGGCAATCATGAATCCTGCGATGCTGCCCGTGTTCACTCGATCACCCCGCAGAGCTTGAGGGCCTCCTCGGCCGTGTCCACCCACGCCTTAGCCTCGTAGGAGACGCACATCTTGCCGTCGTACGTCTGGCTGGGGAAAGCGCGGCAGTTGCTCGTGCCGTGCTTGAAGCTCACGACGGGCGTTCCCTCACCGCGCTCCTCCCATTCGACTCCGGCATCGGTGAGCATCTGCTTCAGACGCTCCATCTCGGCGTCACCGCGCCGCCTTGCCTCTAGGTCAATCATCTGTTCTCCCTTGATTGTCTGATGGCAACCCACTGTAAGTGCCAAACCATGCCAAGCCTCACCAGGCCCCACCGTGCCTCGCCAAGCCCAATCGCGCCTAGCCGTGCCTGCCATATCTCACAGGTAGTTCGCGCCCATTAGCGCAATGAACGTCTCATGGTCGGGTTCGTCGATTCCCTCGCGCTGCTCCCAGCGACGTTGGCAATCCGCTTTGAGCCATATGTCGAACTTGCGGTCGCTGTGCACTCCCGTTCGTCCTTGGTGGTGCTCTCGGCAAAGCGGGGCGATGCACCCTTCGCGGTCACTGATCTTTCGCCTTGACGAAGGGAACACGTGGTGCCACTGAACGTAGGGTGAGTGACACACCAGACACTCGCCCATGTCATAGAGCGGCGGCTTCTTCTCGCTCATCGGGCGTCCTCGGGAGTCAGTCATCGATTGTCATCGGTGCGACATCGCCACGGATGGGAAATCCGACTCTTGGCGCAATGCTGTGGTTTATTTCCTTTGGCAGGCGAACGTCATCGTTGTACTGGTCATACCCTAAGACGCCTGACTCCCATGTGTATTTCCCACCCTCGCACTGTGGTCCTATGGACCCAACCGCCTCGTGGTAGACAACATGCTCGGCGAAGTGGTCATCGTTCCCCGGCCAGAAGTCCTGATATTCGCCCAGGCGATACGGATGATTGCCGCCATCGATTTCATAGCCTGTCGAGGTGAACAGGGAGTTGTTCGCTATGATGCCGATTGCCATGGGACCATGGAGACTGACGGCTACCTGACCTTCGAGAACCGGACTCCCATCACTCCACTTGGGCCAATCATCTGGAAGCGACTTCGCATACTCGTCCATCGCCAGAAGCATATCCATCTTCTCGGTGATGGTCTTGCTGTCATCAAGTGCCATGTCGATCCAGCTTGCGTAATTTGGCATGGTGACTGGGTTGCCATGTGCGTCGGATATGGTGATGTTGCCATAGGTGTACATGTAGTTGTCACTCTCCTCAAACGTGGCGAGGGGCCGACTTATATCAGCCCCTCGCGGAAGACTCTGTGTCTGGTTCGCGCCGTCTTTGTATAGCTACGCATTTGCAACAAAGAGAACCTGCAGGTACTCGTTCAACGGAACGTCGGGATGATTGACGCTCCAGTTGTCCTCGGCCTCGCGCTTTAGGGCTTCGACGCCGCCCATGGGGACCCAAGACCTGATGAAGTCCTTTGCGTCGTTGTAGTCGATGGCCCTGATCTCCTCGTAGTGGCTCACGTCGAAGCGGCTGTTCAGATCCGAGTACAGTCTCGCAAAGAACAGCGAGCCATAAACGTTGCGCTTCCGCTTGGAGTCGGAGGTCAGCTTCCCCTTCGACTTCTTGAGGCCGAGAGTGCCATAGACCGTCGCGCTGACGTCCCTCTTCAACGACTTCTTTTGAGATGGAGAAAGCATCTCGTTCTGCTCACGGAGGTTCATCCTGTTAGTCAGGTCCTCGATGGCCTGTCCCTGCTCCTTGATGGCGCGAGTGTTCATGTTGGTCGTTTCAATAAGCGCACCCGTGCTGATGGCATTGTTCCGCGAAATCTCAATCAGCTTGTCGATGTCCACCTGCTGCACAGCAATGATCTCGTTACTCATTCGTATTCTCCAAGCTAGTCATAAGTGCGTTCGAGAATGTGGCAAGGTTCCTCACGGCCTTGCGAAGTTGTTCGAGCGTAGGCTCGTCAACCTCTCCGAGCTGCTGAACCGTCCAGGTGAGCCCGCCATAGCGCCTCACATAGCTATTAGTGGCAGTGATGAGGTACTGGACATCCCTGCGAACGTCTTGCAAGGTCTTGTCCATGCCTAGTATGTCCTTGGCCTTGTCCAGCTCCTTGCGTGTGGAATCAAGCTGCCTTCTCAAGTTGCTGTCGGCCTCTGCATAGACACGATTCTCGTGCTCAAGACTGGCAATCTTACGCTTTGTGGCCTCATAGTCGGCAGGAGCTACCTCTCGCACGACCTCGCGCTCGATAACCTCTGGCTTTGGCTTGTCTTCAACCTGCTTTTGCAGGGACGCGATCTGCGCCTCCATAAGCTCGCTCGTGCGGTAGGCTTCGGCCAAAGCATTGTTGGCGTTGTCGCGCTCCCTCTCGGCAATCTTGCGGTCATGGATGGCATCGAGCACCTGCTTGCGCGATGGAATGCGCCCCTCGGCCTCGGCCTTGTCCAGCACGGCCTGCACGACCTCGGGGTTGGCTGCGAGCTGTTCGAGCTGACTCGCCGTTTTGGGAGTGAAGCCTGCGTCTTTAATGGCTTGCGTTTTACCCGTGGGTAAATCGCTCACGTCGTGCTGGTTCTTCGCTTTGGGAATCTCGCGCAGAATCTCGCCGATGCGCTGGTCTGCGTAGATACTGACCTTTGCGAACGTCTGGGCGGTTTCGGTGGCCTCGCTCTTGATCGCGGCCACGTCCTCAATGCCGTTGGTCGCGGCGATGGTCTTGTGGATGGCCTGAGCCTGTGCGCGGGCGTATGCCGCATAGCTGCGAATCTGGGCGATGTCATCGCCACCGAGAACGTCATCGTTCTCCTTCGCCAACTCGAATGTCTGGTAGCTTTCGGCGCTCAATGCACCATCGCTAGGCTGAAATGCCTGTATGCCGTTGTCAGGCATGTGGGTACCGCCCTTCGTGGTAGAATTGTCTTTGCTGATGGGAAGGAGCCGAGTCCAATTCGAACTCGGCTCCTTTTCCGTACCTTGCCCTGACATGCCCCGCCCCGACACGCCCTGACACACCATGCCTCGCCTGCCATACCATGCCTTGTGACGCCTAGCGTCTGTCTTCGTTGCCCATGTCAATGAGCAGATACGTCTCCCTGAGTCGTGAGACGATTGCAAGCGCGGATTCCGTCTGCCCACTCTCACTCAGATGCCCGAGCAGTTCCTGCGGGGAATGCTGTGAGGTGACCAGCGTGGGCATGTGCTCGCCGTAGCGGATGTCGAACAGCTCCCATAGCTTCGACACGGCCCAGCTCGATGCGACCTCCTTGCCGAGATCGTCTATGAGCAGCAGGTCAACCAACGCGTACTGACGCATGATTGACGCCTCGGACTCACGGCTGCTGAACGCCTCCTTGAAGTCGCTCATGAGGGCCGTCGAACGGATAAACTTCGCGACGCCGAACGTGTGGTTGTGAAGCCATCCTCGAAGCATCGAGCACGCAAGCGTTGTCTTGCCAGAGCCTTGCGATCCAAAAACGAAGATGCCGTTGCCCTTGTCCAGGTCATCGATGTGCGTGAGGTTGATTGCGTAGTCTAGGAATCGCGTCGGCACACCCGCCCTGAGCGCCCTCTGGTTGAGGGCGTCTGACTCGAGCTCCATGTCGCTGATGGCGACGGCGTTCGAGTGCGCCTGCGCCGCCTTGCGCTGCCGTTCGACCTCCGCCTTGTACTGCTCCTCGGTGATGGTGTTGGCTTTGTAGATCAGCTCGATTGGAACCGGATTCCCAGCCTTCGGGTTGTAGCCTCCCTCACGCATGATTTCGAGGAGCGACTTGTGTGCGTCAATCATTCGCCACTCCAAACCTCATAGCGACCACCCCAGTTCTCCACTGAGTACTCGGAAGTGTCTGCTTTCTTGCCTTGCAACTCGTTGAGGTAGTTCTCGAAATGCGATGGGGCGAAGAGCGTCTTGGGGCGCAAGTACTGCTCCCACTCAGTTCCCTTCCATCCCGAGACCTTGTTGTCGATGACGGTCTTGAAGTCTTCGACGGTGAAGCCCTCAGCTAGCCGTGCATTGATCTGGCTGTTGATGGACTTGTTGCGGTACGTGTAGTGGGTTCCGACGCGCTCGTTGAAGTAGTCGATGATAGCTCTGATGGCGTCCGTGTTGTCCTTTTTGGCAGCGTCTCTATTACTGATAGATGAGGAACTGTTCGTAGATGAGTAACTGTTATATATATTTAGTGAGTTGCCCTCAGCGGCAGCTCGAGTTGCCCCTAGGGGCAACTCGTCTTGCTCCTTTGGACACGGTTGACTGTAGAGCAGTGAGAAGCCCTTCTCCGTGATCGCGTACCACTTAGGGCGAACCATCCGGTCCTCGTTGTAGTCTCCAACGACGATATACCCGCCATCCTCGAGGCGCTTCAGTGCAGTGCGAATCGCCTTTGGTGAGAGATACGGGTACATTTGGGCAAACGCTTTTGTTGAGTTGTATGTCCAGTAGCGGCCATCGTGATAATGGCGGTTGTTTGCCTGATTCTTCGTAATCCAGTAATCGAACTGGTCAAGAAGTATCGCAGCGTTAACGCCAACCTCTACGGCAGCGGCAACATGGAAGTGATGCTCCCCGCTCATTCAGGCTTCTTCGGCTCGCAGCTTTACTCGAACAACTCGCCGGTGATTGCGTCGACTTCGACGCCCTCCTCCGACTCGACGGTGAGCCCGATTTCGAACTCGCAGAGATGGCCGCTGTAGTTGTCGATGGCGTCCATGCTGACGCTCGGCGAAAGCGCAACCTTCAGGACCTTCTTGCCACGGGTGGAGCTGATGCCGATAGGTTCTCCGGTAAACTTCACGCGCTACCTCCTATCAAAATGGGATTGATTCGTCATAGAACTCGCTCTGCTGCTGTACGGGCGGCTGCTGCATCGGCTGGGACCCGCCATACGCAGGTGCCGCTGTGGGCGCCTGTGGGGCCATCTGAGGGGGCATTTGTGGTTGGGGCGTGTTCGTGTACCCACTGCCGTTTTGCGGCGCTTGCTGGGGCGCTGGTGCGCCCTGCGGGGCATTCCCCTTACGCGGGGACATGATCTCCAGCTCGTCGACGATGACCTCGACCTTGGAGCGCTTCTGGCCGGAGTTCTTGTCCTCCCACTGGGACCAGTGGAGGTGGCCCTCGATGGAGATGTGGGTGCCCTTGGTGAGGATGCGGCTGAGCGCCTCGGCACGAGATCCGAAGACCTTCAGATCAAAATACTGGGGAACGCTGTCCCACTCACCAGTCTGCTGGTTCTTGCGGCGCTCGCTGACGGCGAGGCCAAGCTCCAGAATCTGCATGCCACTGGGGGTGGCACGGAGCGATGGATCGCGAGTGAGATTACCCGCTAGGAAAGCTCGATTGATCATGTCTGTACTTCCTTACGTGTTTGACGGACGACCATACTCACGTGCTATCTGGTCGTTCATTACTCTGATGCCAAGCTTCAAGGTGTTGATCTTCTCGCGGCAGGCGTCGTACTCCACCTTGGAGCTGTCCCTGAGCTTGCGGAGGTAGGCTATCTCGCGGTCACCACGACAGAGATCGTTGATAATCGTCACGGGCGTCCCACGGGTGCGCTCCGCAAGAATCTTGATGTTCAGGGCCATGCGGTACTCGGCCTCGTTGTCCGCGAGCTGGTATCCGGCGTTGCGGTAGTTCGTCAGCTCCTCGTCGAGCGCGGCCATGAGCTGCTGCAGCTTCAGGTAGTCAGCGACTCCCGCGTACGTCTCGTCCAACTACGACACTTCCCATTGCGGGTTGGGGCAGCAGCCAGGGTTCGCTATGAACCCGTTGTACTGCTCCACGCTGGCGAACGTGTACTGACGGCCGCATGACTTGCAGTGGGCCACGAACGGCCCGTTGGTCGGAGGCTTCTTGGTCTCCTGCTTGGGCGGCACGTCGGCGTCCTTGGTATCGTCGATGGTGAACAGCGCGTTCAGCGCGTACTTGCGTGCGTAGCTCGAGCTGGAGCCCGTGACCTGCGACTGATCGGAACCCCTGCGGTTCTCGGGTTCCCGCGCGAACGCCGTGGTCTCGATTCGTGCGTCGCTGAGCACGTCCAGCACGGCCGCTGTGGTCTTGATGTAGAAGCGGTCTCCCATCAGCTCCACGCTGTCCGTGAGGGTAAGCAGCAGGTCGTACTCGTCGAGCAGCGGCTTCGCGCCCTCGAGGATGTCCTCGCAGTTGCGGTAGTAATATTCCCCGAACCCGTTCCATTGGTTCTTCGGGGCCTTGAGCTTGCACCTGACGGCATTGAGCCTGCGATAGAAGGACGCGGTGCTGTCCTCCGGCTCGTCCTCGGTGACGATGGGGCCGTCAATGGCCTCCTCGACTGGCTGGTCGACGATTGCCTCGGCATCCTGCTCGTCGATTATCCCGTACTCCTCTTCCGGAACCGGACCGTCGTAGAAGATGTCCTCGTCACTCACCGAACGCCTCCTTCCTGAATGCGTCCTCGACCGTCCCTGAATAGATGCGGTCGAATGCTATTCCCCTCTTGCGCAGGGCGTCCGCCACCTCGAGCATCTGCTCCCTCGTTGCCGATGGGATGCTGATGACCCAAGCGTGCGGCCCGACATCCTTGGGTTCCTGCTCATGAGCAGGCTCTGGCGTAGGCTCGGGTTCAGGCTCGGGTTCAGGCTCCGGCGTAGGCATCGCGGAGTAGGTCACCTGCTGCCTTGCGAACTCCATCGCGCGGATTCGCTCTCGGTGCTCCTTCAGGCGCTCGGCCTCGGCCATCGCGAGGTCGATGTCGAGCGTGTCGAAGTAGCGTGCCTTGACCTCCTCGCGGTCCTCGGGAGCGACGAGGCAGTCGATGGACTTCTCGTTCTCGCCGATGTCGTAGACCGCGTTCTGCATCGCCATCCGGACTATCTGGATGTTGGTCTTGTTGAGCCAGACGGCGCCCTTCTCGTTGCCGTACTTGGCGCACAGCAGGTCGAAGGGGACAAGGGCAGGCTCGATCTCGCCCGTCTCTGGGTCGACTCGCTCCACTAGGTCGGGGGCGATCTCGGCGTACATTGCCGAAAGCTCCGCTTTGCGGTTGTCGCGCCATGCCTGCTCGTCTGCCTTCACGGCCGCGTCGAACGTGGCGATGAGGTCATCGAGCCGCTTGCACCTCTCGTTCGACTCGCTATCGAACCTCTTGATGCTGCTCTTGAGGTCCCTGAGCATCTCGGTGCGCTCGCCCTTGATTGCCTTCAATGCGTTGTTGAGGTCGGCGCGTGCCTTCTTGCGCTCGGACACGGAGAGCTTTTCCGGCTTGCCGTACTGGTCGCAGATGCCGTCCACGCGCTCCTTGAGTCCAGCTAGCCACTTGTCCGAAACCGGAAGCTTCTCGATGTCGGAGTCGATGGGGACCGCCTTGACCTCGATTGGCTCCGCCATCACAGCTCACCCTTGTCGATGAGGTTGCGGATGTCCTGGCGGACAGCCTCGTGGACCTCATCGCTGAAGGCAACCTCGTTGAAGCCCTCGTGGTTGGCGCTGAACGTCACCTTGGGCTCCTCAACGCCATGTTCCTCGGCCCACCTGCCCATGAAGTCGGCCACTTCGCCAAGCTCCCATGCGTCTGCCGTGGCGTTGAGCATGTCGGCCAGAACGCGGCACTCCTCGGCGCTGCCGAGGCTGTCTGCGAGGAAGCTGATCTCGTCCTCCCAGGCGTCGATGCGGACTCGGTTGTTGCCGACCTTGCGCAGGGCGCACGCCATGAGGCCGAAGAGCGGGTCGAAATCGTCCCCGTCCTTTGCCTTGGTGACGGTCTTGGTGCCGTCAGTGAAGAACGTCACGGTGGCGGGGCCGTTGAAGATGACCCTCTCGGCGTGACTGTCCTCGATGATTCCGTTGTCCTTGGCCCATGCCTGAAGCGAGTCGAACACGTCGGGACCGAGACCGCCGTCGATGTAGACGGTCATCTTGGCCTCCCAGGTGTCGATGGGGCAGCAGAAGTTGTTCGCGATGGTGATTTCCTTGATGGGACTGTTCGGTTGCTTGCGAGTCAGGGACAATTTTCCCTGCTGTCTTGTCACCCCCGCCCCCCCCCCCTACTCGCTACGCGAGGAGCGGACACCGCGACGCCACCAGCACGC
>ODAI013853624.1_pt1 | contig 58317 bp, 49 predicted proteins | sample 1539321 | NCBI WGS metagenome assembly ODAI01 (sample SAMN02144231, study PRJEB22623) | gut metagenome | biome: sheep rumen | host: Ovis aries | place: New Zealand | reverse complement strand
TGGTATTAGATTTAAGGTTAAGTAAAGATTGGGTTGTCGTGAGACAATCCTTCTTTTTTTTTGTGTATTTGAGAAAGTTTTTGTAACTTTGCAGCCTGAATGGATAAAGGCTTTGAAATAAACGATTTGCGTGAAGCGGTACGTGTGATGCGTAACGGCGGAATCATATTATACCCGACTGATACTGTCTGGGGAATCGGATGTGATGCAACCAATCAGGATGCCGTCTATAAAATCTTCAAACTTAAACAGCGGGCTGATTCTAAATCGATGCTCGTCCTCCTTGACAGAGATGATAAACTGGAGGACTATGTTGATGTGCCGGATGCGGCACGACAGCTGTTGGATGCCCAGGATGAATCAAAGCCGATGACCATCATCTATCCGAATGCAGGGGGAGTCGCACCGCAGCTGATTGCTCAGGACGGAAGCTTGGGAATACGTATAACGAATGAACCTTTCTCAAACAAACTTTGCGCTCTGTTGGGGAAACCGCTTGTCTCTACAAGTGCTAATATCAGCGGAGAACCGCCGGCTCCATTTTTCGCGCAAATAGACGAAAAAATAAAAAACGGAGTAGATTATATCTGCCGGTACAGGCAAGATGATCGCACGCCTAAGCAACCTTCTGCCATAATTAAAATCGAACAAGACAACCGCTTCGTTATCATACGTAAATGAGAAAACAAATGATCCGACATAGGTTGATGCAACTCCTGTATATCATCGTCGATGTACTCTTCGCGGAGGTCGTGTGGTTCGTTTTCCTCTACTTCAGATGGAGCGTCTTGGACGACTATCTGACAGGACTCGATGCTTTCTTGGCACCGGCTTTTGATTTCTCTTTGTCCGGCACCTATCATCCCGCTTTCTTATATCCGCTGGGATGTGTGATAGTGTATTATTTCTTAGGCTATTACTTGAGACCCGGAAAACAACGCCTTTCTCAAGTCGTTTGGACCACATTCGTCGGAGCGGTGATTATTGCGTGTGGAGCGTTCTTCCTTATCATCTTGGACGATGTGAATATCGTTGACGCTATACGTTATTATAAATCGGTGGCTGTGCTCTTTATCTTCCAGTTCTTAGTCGTCCTCCTGCCTCGCATCACGCTCTATTATACCGTGCAGAAACGCTTGCATCGCGAACTCGTGATTATTCAGATGCAACCCGGTATGACCGAAAACGACCTCTACGAGCAAATAAGTCAGCTATTCCTTTCTGGGAAAGATATCGCTATCGAACCGCGTGTCTTCGACGTTTTCAGCGGGGCGGCACGTATTATACATATCGACCAGTCTCCGCTTATTATGGTTAGTGACCCTAAAATGGCGGACTGGGAACTGGTCTTCAAACGCACTTTTGACATCGTTATGTCCGCGGTCGCTATGATTATCCTCGCACCGATCTATCTCCTTATCGCTATCCTCATTAAAATGGATAGTCCCGGACCGGTTATCTATAAGCAGGAACGCATCGGATTTAGGGGAAGAATGTTTAATATCCTTAAGTTCCGCAGTATGTATGTGGATGCAGAAGATGATATTCCTCTCTTGTCGCAAGTCGGAGATACACGGGTCACTAAAGTAGGACGTATCTTGCGTAAATATCGTCTGGACGAATTACCGCAACTGTGGAATATCCTTGTGGGAGAAATGTCCATCGTCGGACCGAGACCAGAACGGCCCTATTTCGTCAAACGCATTATGGAGAAAGCACCATATTATTGCCTGCTCTATAAAGTCAGACCCGGACTTACAAGCTGGGGACCCGTCAAAGTCGGCTATACCGATACAATGGATAAAATGTTACAGAGACTCATGTACGATATTACTTATACCGAGAACATGTCGCTCTCTTTAGATGCAAAAATACTTCTCCGTACAATCGGAGTCTTAGTGGATGGAAAAGGACAATAATATGACATATGACCAAGCAATAGCTCAAGTCGAAACTATCGTCAAAGAACTGGAGCAGACCGAAGCCCTCTCAATGGAATTGTATCGCCAAAAAGCGGATGAGGCTAAAAAACTGCTTGACTTCTGTATGAAACAGTTAGACGCCTACTCTTCGGAGAAGTGAACTAACACGTGGCGATAGGACTCGAATATCTTGGATTTGGAAACAAAACCAAGATATTTTTTATTGCTGTCAACTACCGGCAAATTCCATGCTCCCGTGTCTTCAAATAGCTCCATCACTTTCTCCATCGGCATGTCGTTCGTAATGACTGCTTGAGGAGACGTCATTAAATCGCGCACTGTAAAACGGTTGTATAAACGGGGTTGGAACATGATATTGCGAACCTCGTCTAACAGAAGAACACCGCATAACTTGCCTTTCTTGTCAACCACAGGAAAAATATTACGACGCCCCGCTGCAATACACTTCACTAACTCGCCTAACGTCATCTCGGGAGGTACAATCGTCAAATCCGTCTCTATCACATTGTCCATCTTGAGCAATGTCAGTATGGAGCGGTCTTTATTGTGAGTCAGCAGTTCCCCCTTTTGAGCTAAACGCATAGCGTATAGACTGTGCTGCTCAAACAGCTTCATAATCAGATAGGACGATACGGATACTATCATCAGCGGCAAGAACAGATGATAACCGCCCGTTAACTCCGCGATAAGGAAGATGCCCGTAAGAGGGGCATGCATCACACCCGACATCAGACCGGCCATGCCAATCAGCGCAAAATTGCTCTCGGGAACGATAACTCCCAATATATTTAATACGCGCGCGATTACAAAACCTACTAACGCACCCATAAACAAGGTAGGTGCAAATATACCGCCGACACCGCCGCCACCGTTCGTCGACACGGAGGCAACTATCTTCAGTAAGATAATTGCTATCATATAACCGATAAACAGCCACTCCGAATCGCCTAATAACGCAAACGGACTGTGAGTCATCGCGGACTGGGACTCACCGTTGATGAGTTGGGAGATGACATCGTAACCCTCGCCGTATAAGGGAGGAAACAGAAATATAAGAACGCCTAATGTCACACCACCGACGATAATTTTCAGCCCCCAAGAACGAATATTACGCTTGAACCACTGCTCTAAGTAATTCATACCGCGGGTGAAATAGAGCGACGCAAAACCGCATACAATACCTAATACGATATACCACGGAATACGGGATATCGCAAACGGCTCTATCGTACGCAAAATGAACATAGGCTCAGTACCTGTGAACATGTAAGATATTGTGGTCGCTGTGACGGAGGATATCAGTAGAGGGGCTACGGAAGCCATCGTCAAATCCATCATCAGAACCTCTAACGTGAATACCAAACCCGCTATCGGAGCCTCGAAAATACCTCCTATCGCACCGGCTGCACCGCAACCGATCATCAGCATCATCGTCTTCTGGTCAAGACGGAAAAACTTGGCAAGATTGCTGCCTATAGCGGAACCCGTCAGCACAATAGGTGCCTCGGCACCTACTGAACCGCCAAAACCAATCGTCAGAGCAGAACCTACTACCGAACTCCACATGTTATGAGCCTTGATAATTGCCTTGCGCTGAGATATGGCATAGAGTATCTTCGTGATTCCGTGAGAGATATCGTCTTTGACAATGTAATGGACAAACAACGCGGCAAGGGCAATTCCTATCATCGGACAGATGAAGTACCAGAACTCATGCTCACCAGCTATCAGATAGCGCTCTATAAAATACTGGATTAAGTGGATGAACGACTTCAGTACTACGGCGGCTAAAGAAGACAAGGCACCTACAATAAAACTGAGAACCAGTACGAACTGTTTCTCGCTGATATGTTTCTCACGCCACGCTAATAATTGCTCTTTGCCGCTAATCTTGGTCATCCCAACCGATACCTTTATATTTGCTCAAATCCCATTCTTCCTCCACCTCGTTCAGATAGATAGTGCCTTCTTCTTCCTCATCCTCTGCAGCTGACACAGGCGGCTCGTCGTCTGTCTTGGGAACATCAATCGGAGCGTGGGATATCTCTATCACTTGGTTCTGCTCTTTGTTCAGCTCTTCCCATAGCGCATCCTTGAGGCCGCTGAGACCCATGCCGCTGATGCTCGAGAAAAGCAGAACGGGCAGCTCTAATTGCTTCGACAACAGCTTCGCTTCTTTTTGCAACTTGTCTGACTCTTCCTCTGTCAGTACGTCGCACTTGGATATGGCTAACAAACGGGCTTTCGTGAGCAACTGAGGATTATATTTTTCCAACTCGCTCAGCAGAATACTGTATTCCTTCGCAATATCTTCACTCGTCGCAGGCACTAAAAACAGCAGAACCGCATTGCGCTCAATATGACGTAAAAAACGCAAACCCAAACCCTTGCCTTCACTTGCGCCTTCAATAATACCCGGTATATCCGCCATACAGAATGACTGACCGTCGTGATAGCTCACAATGCCTAAATTGGGAACTAAGGTCGTAAACGGATAATCCGCTATCTCCGGCTTCGCTGCTGATACAACCGACAGCAACGTCGATTTGCCCGCATTCGGAAAACCTACCAAACCTACATCGGCCAGTACCTTCAGTTGCAAAATGATATTCTTCTCTTCGCAGGGCTCACCGGGCTGGGCATAACGGGGAGTCTGATTTGTGGCGGTGCGGAAATGCCAGTTGCCTAAACCGCCGCGACCGCCGCGAAGCAAGATGATGCGCTCGCCGTGCTCCTTCACTTCCGCTAAATAAGCACCAGTGTCACCGTCATAGACCACCGTCCCGCAGGGAACTTCGATAATCTTATCCTCTCCGTCCTTGCCAAAACTGCGGCTCTCGCCACCGCGACCGCCGTCAGTCGCCATGATATGCTTCTGATACTTCAGATGCAATAACGTCCATAGATTGCGGTTCCCCTGCAAAATAATATGACCTCCGCGACCACCGTCGCCTCCGTCTGGACCGCCTTTAGGCACGTACTTGGCGCGATGTAAGTGCATACAACCCGCACCGCCCTTCCCTGAACGGCAGTAGATCTTAACGTAATCTATGAAGTTTCCTGATGGCATTACTGGGCTAATTGTTTGAGTATCACATCAATCTGGGAGAATGTACACTCAGGATTGATGTTGCTGTTGATTAGAAAATATTTATGACGCCGTAAGTAATAATCACTTATCGGACGGGTCGTCTCATTGTATATACGCAAACGCTTCTTTATCGTCTCTAAATTGTCATCTGCACGACCGCTCGTCTTACCGCGGTTAAGCAAACGCGAGATTATAACATCCTCCTCTGCATATAAATCCAACATGTAGGCATCCATCTTATGAGAATCAAGCATCTCCGTCAATGCGTAGGCTTGATCTACTGTACGCGGAAAACCGTCAAAGATCACGCCCTTGCAATCCGCAGGAAGATTATTGATGTAGTTCTGAAGCAAGGCTATCATCTGACTGTCTGGGATAAGATTGCCTAACGAGATAATCTCATTTATTTCTTGACCTAACTTGCTCCCGGAAGCTATCTCTGCACGTAATACGTCACCCGTACTCAAATGACTTAAACCGTATTTCGATACAATTATGTCGGACAACGTCCCCTTACCACTGCCCGGAGCACCACCAAGTATAATATTCAACATAATTCTAATTTTCTAAACACAATTCCCTAAAACGCAAAAAACGAGTTGCTCAGGGGAGCAACTCGTTTATCTAACTTCTTTCCTTATTAGAGAGCAAGTTTAGCTCCGGCGCGGAACTTAACAACGTTCTTTGCAGGAATGTTGATAACTGCCTTCGTTGCAGGATTGATACCCTTACGAGCGGCTTTCTTTACTACTGCCAATGTACCGAAACCAATCAGTTGTACGTTCTCACCTTTCTTCAGTGCTTCTGTAGCAGCTTCTACAGCAGCATCAATAACTTTAGCAGCTTCTGCTTTCGAAACTGCAGCCTTCGCTGCAACGGCAGCTACGAGTTCAGCTTTATTCATACTTCGTGTTTTTTAAGTTATTAATTAAACGTTTAATTATATTTCACATACCTATGACGTGAAATGCACCGCAAAAGTACAAACTTTTTCTCATTCTACCAAGAAAAACACCGAAAAAATAACAAAAAAATAACTTTTTCTTTATTTTTAGCCTAAAAAGCACACTTTTTGTATACTTATTTCCAAAAAAAATACTACCTTTGCAACCACTATGAGAAATTTACCTCCTATTACCAAATATCTCCTCCTAATCAACTTGATTATCTGGATGCTCGATGCCTTGCTCAAACAACATGGCATTATGCTCACCGATATACTCGGACTACATTACTTCCGGGCGGATGCCTTCCATTGGTGGCAGCCGGTCACATACATGTTCATGCACGCTAATTTCTCACACCTCTTCTTTAATATGTTCGCCGTCCTCATGTTCGCGCCGGTGCTCGAACAGGAGTGGGGAACTACCAAATTCATATTCTACTATCTCCTCTGCGGACTCGGTGCGGCTCTCACACAAGAGGCCACTTGGGCACTCCAAATAAGTCACCTCCTCAATTCATATAGCGCGGAGTCGGTTATGCTCAATTATGCCAACATGGTCGTTACTATCGGGGCCTCCGGTGCCGTATTCGGCATCCTGCTCGCCTTCGGATGGCTCTTCCCGGATGTCCCCATGTTCATCATCTTCATCCCTATCCCTATACGCGCACGTATTTTCGTTATTATTTATGCCGCTATCGAACTCTTCGCCGGCATCGCTAACGTCTCAGGAGATAATGTCGCACACTTCGCACACCTCGGAGGAATGCTGTTCGGATTATTGCCGCTACTCTATTGGAAATATGCGTCTCGATGGACCGATAAAATCAAATCCCTCTTCCGTAAATCACGCTCCGTCGAGGACGCCAAGGACAAAGACTACTCCGACTACCACTACCACCGCAGCCTATAATGCTGACCGATAAACACTAAAAAAATGCAAAAAAAACACTTTTTTCTTGCATAATCCCTAAAAATGTTGTATCTTTGCAGCCGATAACAACATTAACCCTTAACATTTAAAACACTTTTATTAGGAATACACTCCTTCATGAACAGCTATGCTTAACCACTTTTGGGGCTTCGCACAACTGCCCGATAACATACCATATCCGTCTAATGGTGAGGATAATCCCATGACTCTCGTATGCCAGTTCGCGCTCGGAGAAGGCAGCGTCTGTGTCTTTGCTGACCTCGATTATTTCTTCGGAGATATCGATGCCGACGGAGGACATATCGGCGAATGGGACTCTAACCTCTATAAAGTCCTCTATGCACCGACTACGCAGAACCTCCACGAGCACGAGATCCGCTATGAGGACGGCACATCGGCTGTGCCGGAGCCACGCGAATTGACCGGATACCCATCGCTCGTCCTTTCCAAACCTACATGCTGGCAGGACGAACTCGCACAGGACTATCCGGATTACCAAGTGCTTGTCCAACTCGAGGAAGACGACGACATCGGCTTACGGTTCTACGACTGCGGCACGCTCTTCTTCCTCATCAAACCCGAAGACCTCGAAGCCAAGCGGTTTGACAAAGTCAAGTGTGTGCTCTACTCCTACTGAAATCTTTAAACTTTTAAACGAATCATACCATGACCCCTGTTTTCAAAGACTACCTTGCTAAGAATGACATCAACGGTTATCTGACTGCCCTCCATCAGGAAGCCGACAACGGCGATGCCGGATCACTGCGTATCCTGCTATACCTCGCCGTCATGGTCTCAGAGGTGGAAGATGCAGTAGATTATGTCACTAAACTCATGGACCTTGACGACGACTATGCTTTCGAGGTATGGCCGCACATGTCCGATGCTATCAACGAACTGAACGAGGAACTCGGTCAGTGTGATGACGACGAGAAATACAAATACGCCCTCGGAGCCAAGTTCAAGACCGCCCTCAATACCGGCGACATGGAGTATGAGAACGAGCATCCCGACTTCGAGTCCCCCTTCCGGCTCTTTGGCGATAAGTTCATCATCACCCTCCAGCGCGCCTACCTTAATCATGTAGGCCAACAGACCTATCCCGTGATAGACGACACCGTGCAAACAAATCCCTGTGCGCCCAAGGAGAAAATCGATTATTGGTACAGCCTCTATCGCCGCAGCGACTGCTCGGCGAATCAGGAGACTGTCTACAACGATGCCAAGCCTTATGCCGAACAGGGCGACCCCGATGCCATGTTCGTCGTCGGCTATTTGCTCGCGCACGGCATACAGACCAAATACTCGAATCCGAACTTCACTATCCTCGCAGCACGGAAAGACCTTGCCCTTCCTTTCCTCCGCCGCGCTGCCGATGCCGGCGTTCCCGGAGCGTGCTGGGAGACCGCTTCTGTCCTGCTCAACATAGAAGACGCGGAGAAGAAAGCTCTGGGATGGCAGTACGTTGAGAAAGGAGCGGAGATGGAGGATAAGGATTGCCTGCGCTGCCTGTTCGGGCACTATGAAGGCACAGACGATGCCAAAGCGTTCGGCTATCTGGCGCGCCTTGCCGCCCAAAACAACACCCACGGATACAAACTCACACTCGCCGAGTGGTACGAAACCGGACGCGGCTGCGCGAAGGATGAGAAAAAGGCTTTCGAACTCGTCGAATATGTTTGGAAGAACTCTTCCGCCAGCCCGTACGACAGCAGTCAGGAGGACTCTGTCAGTATGCTCTGCCGCTACCTCAGAGAAGGTATCGGCTGCGAAAAAGACCCCGAACGAGCCGACGAAATACACCGTTGGTACAAGGACGACGAAGACCGCATGTGGGAAATGCTAACCAGGTAAAATACAACCATCAAAATAAATTACTCTACTATGGCTAAAATTACTGTTACCGGCTACGAAGTAGCCTGCGACCCGGGTATCAATCATTTCACGACCTACAGGGGCGAACCGATTGACATCAACGATATTCAACCCGGTATGAACCTGGAGCGACAGATTACCGATTCGTGGTGGCGCAGCGCAGTAAGTCATAAACTCGCCGCACTGACCCTTGTCGAAGTGCGGGACACCGGCGTAGTCCTCCACTACGGCATCAACGACATCTTCATCGAGTTCGGCAAATCCAAACAGATAGACAAGGTCGGACTTTCCTACGCCTACGGCGAACTCTGGGTCAAAGTAGAACCATAAAAAATACTGATATGAAAAAATCATTTCTCATCCTTACTCTCTTGCTGTCCACCCTCGCCACGCAGGCGCAAGTGTACCTGACGGATGTGCTGGAGCCGATTGGAGACGAGAAGGCTCTACGTAACGTATACCCATTCAGAGAGAATTCCGAACTAAACGTTTATAATTCAATGAGTTTGCAGGACTATCTGCTACCTGCCGGATTAGCGTTGTGGGATAAAAAAGAGACTATTTCGTTTAAACTGAATAAGCAATACTCCAAACTCAGTTTCATGTTCGGTCCTGGTAGGAATAATCGTGTACAGGATGCTGGTGTTATGATCATTACGGGCGACGGGGAGACAATCTTCGATGAGTACGTACTCGGCTTTTCTGAACCTCGGTTTATGGTAGTAGATGTCGCGGGGATTGACCAAATCACCTTCCGTTTGTTGGAAGATGCTCAGTGTGTAAATGCAGCTATGATGCAACTCTGGAAAGAAGGCGAGACCGTGGTAATGCCGGAATTGCCTTTTGCACCACCTGCACGCAAGACCCAATTGGTGGCTGAACATTTGCCATACCGTACCAAGTATCATCATATGATACGCGAAGATCTTCGGGAAGTGCCTTATTTAAAGCATAAAACAATTATTTGGTCCGATTACGAGGATAGTATCAGCATAGGTCGGTACATTTACAAGAGCGGCATACAGATGAGTTCCAGTCAAGGACTCTTTGATGCGAATGAAGGTTATTGTTTCTTTTGGCTCAACAAGCAATATGAGAAAATATCCTTTATTGTCGGTCCGCGCGATAATATCAGTTCGCATGCCTCAACTTGGCTGGTTATTACAGGCGACAAAGGAAAAATACTCTACGAGGAAATTGTCAGCGAGACCGACATTCCGCGACAGGTAGTAGTCGATGTGTCGGGGCAAGACCGTATATGTTTCAAAACCGAATTGCGTGGCTGTGACTTCTTGGGAGGTATTACCTTCGGTGTTGTGGATATATGGGCGTATACCAAAGCGGATTTGGCTTCTGTGCCTAAGGAAGGGTTGGTCAATCCCAACAAAGAGAAACTGGCTGCCTTGCCTTCGCCTTGTCCCCTTATCTCCAAGATACCTTCTTTCTCCTATCACGGAAAGGCCAAACCCGAAGCGGTTATTTTTGATGGACAATCCAAGCATATTACATTCTCCATGGGAGGCGAGAAGTTCAACCAGGGACTTATTTTCACCACGGGATCTAACCTATGGAACGACAATATTGACTGCTATTTTATGTTCGATCTCGGCGGCGAATTTGATTACCTCAGTTTCTATGCCGGCATGTTGACCAAACGGCGCACGTTGTTTGATGACAGCCTCCGTATCTATGCGGACGGCAAACTCATTCTGGATACTATCATCCATTGTGCTTGGCCTAACCAGTATTTCGAAGTGCCCATCAACAAGTGCCGCAAGCTGACCTTCGCCAAAACAGGCAACGGTACGCTCAACAAGGACTGCTACATCTGTCTCGGCGACCTCGCCGTCTATCGCGGCAAACCCGTCAAGCACAACCTCTTCAAACATGACAGACCCGATTGCCCCGAAGAAGCCGACCTCATCGACCTTTGCGGCAAACCCTATTTCCACTACGTGGGACGATATCTCTCTAACATAACGGACTTTGATTTTGAGGACTGCTTCATGGACGGCTCCACCAAACGCCGCTCGTTCCACATGAAAGACGGCACGGAGATCTTCAAAGGTGTCATGCTCGAAGCCAATATGCCGCCCTTCTTCGAGGACGCCACACTCATGGATGTTGCGATGATGGCGTTAGTGGGAGCCGGAAGTTCGCTCATGAGCTCCGACGTAGCGGCATACACAGGGGTTACAGCCGGGGCAAGTCCGATTGCGCTCGTAGCACTGCCGCTCATGAGCCAATCCGGAGGACAAGCGTCTGTCGTATCATTCAATACCTACGGCGAATACAAAAGTTGCACATTCACCATTGCTAATAAGTCCGAATACTGGGACGCTATGGACCAACTTCTCAATATGGGCGAACGTAAAGATACACCGTTCAAACTCAATATCCTCGCGGACCAGCGCCTCGTAGGAGAACTCTATCTGTCGAATAAGATGGAACCTGTCACGATGACCGTGCCGCTACTCAACGCAAGCTCCATCACCTTCTGGCTCGAACCACGGGACTGCCGCTCGGGACAATTCGTCATACATGACATAAAAGTATCTAAGAAACCCTGCGACATCAAAGCACCCGAGCAATACCACGCCGAAAGGCCGACAACTGACGCAACCGGTCAATCTAGTACTCCTAGTGAGCCTAGTCAACCTAGTACTCCTAGTGAGCCTAGTACTCCTAGTCAGCCTAGTCAACCTACTACCACTAGTACTCCTAGTCAGCCCGCTGCTCCCCTGCAGACTCCCGCACCTACTGTGGAAACTCCCGCACCTGCTGTGGAAACTCCCGCTCAACCTGGTGAGCCTGATCAGCAGCCGCAACAAACTCCGGCGCCGCTCACCAAGCAGCAACTGCTGCAGCAACGTATTAAACAAATGAAACAATAAATCCATATCGCTATGACAACTCAACAACCTCTCCAAGCAACACCTGATGCCTTACAGGCTTATATCAATCAGTGTGCAGAATATTGCGAGAAAGCAAAACTCATTTTGCAGGAACAGGAAGACCCAAGTTCCATCGCACAGATGGCACGGGAAGTTATTAGACTTGCTAAGCACCTCGGTCAGTTCGAGCCCGCACTCAATGCTGCCTATATCGTTACACGCGATATGGCGGAACTGCTCTACGAACACCCGCGGCTCCTGCTCGAACTCAAAGAGACTGAACTGGAAATCCTCGAATATATAGAGGCACAGGAACAACACGACCTTGAAATAGTGTCGGACCTCCGCAGCGAGATCAAACAACTCAAAGCCAACATCAAAGCGGCGGACGAAGGACGATTTGGCGACATCAAAACAACGAGTATGCTCAAATCAGACCCCGTCGAGTGGACTGCCGAATACGAAGCTGTCATTGACGAAGCCGACCACGAAGCATATCAACATCTGAAGGATTCACCGCGCGGAATGGGATTCTGCTTCGGATACTGGGCGGAAAAACGCAATGCCCTGGCTCGACGAGGCATCAAGTGGAAAAGTCCTAATATATTGAACCCAAGAGTAATGTTTGACTAATAATTCGTAAATCCTAACTCCTATGTCCTACCTCGAATTACTATACTCTGGTCAATATGACCGACTGGTCAAAGAGACCTTACCTCTTGTCGAGACCGACAAAGAGGCTCAAACAGCCTTCCTCAGACTCTTCCTCTCACGAGACATCATCTTCCTGCTGGACGAAGCCGAGTCTATTGACCTATTGATAGAGGAAGCCGAAAAAGGAAACCGCTACGCCCAATACGCTTACGCCCGATGGCAGACTATCACACGGGGTGGAGAACAGTCCATCTCTATCGCATACACCAATATGCAAGCCGCAGCCGAGAAGAACCTGCCGGACGCTATCGCAGGATTGGCGATAACATACGAATACGGAGACATCGGCTCTGTCGATTGGAAAATAGAAGACGAACTGATGCAGAAAGCATTTGACATGGGTAGCGAATTAGCAGCTATCTATAAACTGCAGGACTACTGCTTCGGCAGACACTTCGAACTCGCTCAGCCGCATCTGGCAGTCGAACTCGCAGAGCAACTCATCAAACGGGATAAAGAAAATGGTATCGACCCGAACGGATGGTGGTTCTACTACCGCGCTACGGCTAACGAACCACGCACAGGACGCCATTACGTTATGGACGACTATCAGCAGGCACTCGACCGCGGAGTAATCAGAGCTTATACGGACCTCATCATCGCCTATGGCTATGGGGAGACAAACAATGTGCTTATCGAGTCCACAGAATACACCGACTACCTCCAAAAAGGCATGAACCGTCTGTGCCCGGGGGCTTTCTTCCTCGATGCCGCACGAGAAATGAAACGATACGACGCACTCGAAACTTTCTATCATGACGACGAGGGCATTCAACGGCGCCAGATACGATACGGGGTGCTCCAAGAGAGCCATGACCTCATCCACTCGCGTCTCTCCCAAGCCGCCCGACTTGGAGATACCGCCTCATGGGAACAGCTCGGAGACTGTTACTACCACGGAGACTATGGATTTAAGCAGGACTATAACAAAGCCTTTACCTGCTACACCAACGGCGCTATACACGATGCCGTCGGCTCCATAGAGAAACTATGGCGCATGATGCACGACCACCTCATCGACAGACCGCTCGACTACGTGGACTCAATCGCCATACAGGGAGCACGATGCGGTTCCAAAAGACTCCTTGCCGAAACAGTCATCATCCATCAGGAAGGACGACTCGTCGAGTACGCCGACGAAATAGAACGCTTCTACGACCCCATCTTCGACGCTCCTGAGTTCACGCTCGATAATGACGAAGACTGGCAGGAGGTCATCGACGAACAACTCGGAGACGACGAACCCGAAGAAGATGACGGACGATACGATGCCTGGGCGTAAAGAAACTGAAACACGACTTTTGATAACAACTAAATTGACAAATATGAAGAAGTTATTCCTCCTGCTTTGTACATTGTACATAGTACCTTCGGCCATCTTCTCACAGGCCTATCTGATTGAGGCACTTAAACCTGCGGAGCAGAACCGTATCAGCATAGTCTCCTCTAAAGTAGGCTTGAATGATTATGACGCACAGCGTATTGCGCATATCTACCATGTCAATACAACCCTCGTCATCAAAGGGGCAGCCCACGGTCTGGTCGGCGCGGACGATCATGGGTATGTGACCTACAACCTGAAAGGGGCATACTCCAAACTCACCTTCTGGCTCGGTCCTACACGTCGCGCCGGAGGACTCACTGCCAAGTCGCTCCTCACTATTACCGCCGACGGCAAACGGGTCTTTGACAAGCCTGTCTTCCAATATGACCCGCCACAATTCGTCACGATTGATGTCAAGGGCGTGGACGAGTTGAAAATGAAGGCGCTCGTAGGCGAATTGGATATCGCAATTGCCTATGCACAACTATGGAAAGAAGGAGCGAATATCGTCCAACCAAAACTGCCGGTCTCCTATCCCCAAGGCAAACTCAAACTCGTGGAACAACTCATCCCGTATTATACCAACGGAGCTATCAATCCTATCCAACCGAAGGACAAAGCGCCTGACTCACTCGAGGAATATCCGAATACGGAGGAGAGTGTCAGTATGGCGCGCCATAAGTTCACAAGCGGACTCATGTTCACTTCCGACCAAAAACTCATCGGCAACCCGTCCTACTACTCCTATTTCTGGTTAGGCAAACGATACGACAAACTGTCCTTTATCGTCGGACCGCGCGACAACCAGAGCTCCAACACCTCCGCTTGGCTCGTTGTCTATGGTGATAAGAAAAAAATCCTCTATGAAGAGATAGTCCGCCAAACCGACCTGCCAAGACAAGTCGTCATCGATGTAGCAGGACAAGAGGCTGTCGCTTTCTCCTGCGAACTGCGCTCCAGCGACTTCCTCGGCTCCATCACCTTCGGAGCAGTGGACATATACGCTTATCCCAAAGGAGATACCTCGGTACCGCAAGAGGGACTGGCTAATATCAATAAAGAACAGGTCGCCAAACTCAAATCGCCTGCTTCTCTCATGACGAATATCATGCCGTACTCCGTAAGAGGCGTCGCGAAAGCCAAAAACCCTCTCTTCACAGGAGAGTCCTCCTATATCACTTTCTCTATGGGAGGCGAGAAATTCTCCGAGGGACTTATCCTCGCCTCGGGAGCTACATTATTCGACGATAATATCGACGCTTACGCTACCTTTGACCTCGCAGGAGAATTTGACTATATCTCATTCTATGCCGGTATGCTCACCAACAGACGCGTGCTCGAAGACGACAGACTCCGTATCTATGCGGACAATAAACTCATCTTTGATACCGTCATCCATTGTACCGAGCCTAACAAATACTTCGAGGTGCCTATCAACAAATGCCGCTCGTTGCGCTTCGCCAAACCCGGCAACAAGAAACAGAAACAATGCTTCATCGGAGTGGGAGATATAGCACTCTATAGAGGCAAACCGGTCAAGAACGACCTCTTCTACCACGAATATCCTGACTTCCCAAACGAAGCAGACCTCATTGACCTGTGCCAAAGACCGTACTTCCACTACGTGGGACGATACCTCTCCTCGCTCACCAACTTCGATTTCAACGACTGCTTCAAACCCGGCGGCACTAAACGGGACTGCTTCAACATGAAGGACGGTTCTCAAATCTGCAAAGGTGTCATGCTTGAGGCTAATGTGCCTCTGGCGTTGGAGGATATCACACTCACCGATGCGGCTATTATGTTCCTCGTCGGAGCCGGAAGTGCACTCTCACAAAGCGATTTCTCAGCCTACTCGGGAACATCGGCAGGCGGAGGTCTTACAGGGGATTTGGCAATCCTCAGACTCATGAACCCCAAGAATAACGGACAAGCGTCTGTCGTCGCCTTCAATCCCTATGGACAATATAAGTCCTGCACCTTCACTATTGCGAACAAATCCGAGTACTGGGACGAGGTGGACAGGCTCGTTAACCTCGGAGAACGCAAAGACCATCACTTCAAACTCAACGTCATCGCCGACCAAAAACTGGTGAAGCAGATTGATGTATATAATCTCATGCAACCGCAGACCTTTACCGTACCTATCAACAACTGCCACTCCCTTGTCTTCTGGCTCGAAGACGGTCCTGTCCGTTCGGGACAATTCGTACTCTACGACATGAAAGTCAGCAAAACCCCTGCACCCGTCACTGCAACTCCCGTCACTGCAACCCCCGTAACCCGTAACCCATCACCGGTCACCGATACACCCTCACCGGCTACCGATACTCCCTCAACGACTACCCCGAACCCATCACCGGTAACCAATACCCCGTCATCGGTCACCGATAACGCGTCACCTGTTACCCCTAACCCCTCGCGATCGGTGCAGCAGCAACTCAATATGCAAAAGGCTAATACAATGTCCCCCAAGTCCGGCAATACCCTTGCCCCGAAAAAATAACCGCTACCAAGGAAGTGTACCTTCAGCGTATAGCAAAAGTGCAGAAAAATCTACCTTTCTGCACTTTTTATTTGCATATTCCCCAAAAATGTAGTACCTTTGCAGCGCAAAATTGGAAATGTATATTGTGTATGACGATTTATTCAGCAAGACGACTTCCAATTATGTTATCGAGGATGACTCTGCAACACCTATCTTGCTTATTATTGCTGTTGTTAAATACGTTAAAAGCGGTAAAGAAATACCTGTTTTACAAGAACAAGTGGATAATTTCGAAATTTAATATTATCTTACAATGGTATTTTGAGGAGCACCCCTTGAAATACCATGGTAATTAAAAATGCGATATTAATACTATCAGACGATGAAAGTCAAAATAATATTTATCCTTTGCCTTATTACTATTACTTCTACGATTAATGCTACCGAAATTGAATTACCTAAATGGTTCATTAATCAAGAACCTGATACGTATGTCGGTATATCAGTTCCTAATGGTTCCGAGCAAGATGCATTAGTTGGAGCTTTGCTACAATATGTTCTATCGCAAAAGCACATGTGCTTCAAGATATATAACAATGGTTATGGTCTAATCCAGAGTGATTATTCGAATCTCCAAAAGATAACTACTTTTTCGATATTCGATTATCATATAGAACTTGACACAATGATTTCATATGATATAGCAAAAATGAAATTGCTTCCGTCCAATGAATATATATGTCAAATTACTGAAGGAACATCTATACAACAAAAATTATCCTTATCAATTATAAGCAAACATATTTCACAAAGTGTAAATGATACGGTGGAGTATAGTATAAATGATACAGTACGACTTCAATTTGGAAACTACTTTGCTTTAATTTCCAATAAAAGGGATGGTTGGGGCATTGATCAGTTTGCTCACAATTTTATATGGTTAGCGCAGGACTTAAATAATAAGGAAAGAACTACCTATTTTTCTACAGCCAATGATAAAGAGATAGAGTATTATTTTCCAACTTCAATATCAACAACACAACGCGATTTACAAAAACATTACCTTTTAGGAACTTGTCTGGCAGAAGGATTAATACAATCTTATATTTCTATATTATATGATGAATTACCGAGGCATAGTGTAAACGATAGGAGGCAACAAAAGGCAGATCCCTTAATAGCACCGCTTACACATACTTTACACTTTATAGGAATAAAAAAAGAACAGAGGGGGACGAATTCAAATGTAGTAGATACTCCGCAACTATTGTATTATCACAAACAATAATGTATATGTTTTTTTATTTATGAATAAGATTTTCTTTATTATCTCATTATTTATGCTATCTGCTTGTTTCGTAAATGCAGGCAATATATACGAAAAATCAGATAAACTGGTGCCGCGATGGGTAAAGCACACTCCTAAGTCCGAGAACCCAAATATATCGTATCGGGTAGTGCAAGTATATGTAGATAACCTAAGTGAGATGCATGAAAAAGCACTGAAGGAATTAACAAACTATCTGCCTCAATCCTGGGAGGTTAATCGCTATGCCGAGTGGCAAGTGAATGGCAATGGAAGTAATGATGTTAAAGTGCTTATGGAAGGTTCACCTATACCGGTAGATATGAAGTGTATAGAGGTTGACTCCTATTGGGAATATGTACGAATGGGGTATACAAATAAATATCGTTGTTACGTCCTTTACCAAGTTGCGCGCCCCGGAAGTTACGCTAAAGAATATACCCGCCTTACTGATAAATATGGATTTGGTCCGGTAGCTCTGTCCATTATCCCGGGTGCGGGGCAGATGTATAAGGGCTCCTATCTAAAAGGCGGACTTATAATGGGAGCTTCTGTTTTATGTGCGGGTGGAATTGTCTTCTGCCAAGCCAATAAATCAAGTTATCAGGTCTTAGCTGATAAAGAACATAATGCTAAAATTAAAACAAATTATCAAACCAAAGCAAATAACTGGAATACAGGCGGCTATGTGTGCATTGGAGCTTTGGCAGGAATATGGTTGTATAATATAATTGATGCGGCTGTAGTGTCTGGCGCAAGGCGAATGGTTGTTGATAGTAAATTCAATATCACCGCCTTTCAAATAGCACCAACAATGATGGATAATTACACCCCAGCTTTAACTGCTAAAATAACATTTTAATACAAGTTATGATGAAAAAAATTCTGTATTGTTTGGGTATTTGTATACTCTTGTTTTCTTCTTGTGCTCAGCAGGAATTGAATGTTTTTGGAAGTGTCACCGGTATAGTTAAAGATGCGCAAACATCGAATCCTCTAAGTGGGGTAAAAGTAACAGTCACATATACGGGGGCTTCACAAATCACCACATCCGAAGGGCAATTTATGTTTGATAACTTGGATGCACAAGAATATACGCTGACATTTGAAAAGTCCGGATATATGACGACGACACAGACTGTTAAAGTTTTAGCAGGAGAAACCGTCTCTGTTCATGTGCAAATGCAAAAGAATACTTTGCCTATAGATGTTAGCCCAACGTTTTTGAACTTCGGAACAAATGAGTCCTCGCTCAATCTTACGCTTACGGCCACGGATAACCAATCAGTTATGTTTACAACATCAACATCCGACAATTGGCTCAGCGTTACACCACAGAGTGGTACTGTCAATAGTTCTTCTCCTACTACGTTGCACGTGATGGTTTCCCGAACATTATCTGCCGGTTCATATGAAGGCATCTTAACTATTCGCGTCAATTCAGAGAGTAAAACGATACCGGTTTATATGCAAGTAGCCGGAGCGAATGTCCCGGTGGTTAGTGTTGAGTCCGTGACTGGTATAACGCAAACGACAGCTACCGTGAAAGGATTACTGACTGTTGAAGATGGATTATCCGTTAGTGATTATGGCGTCTGCTATTCCATAAATACGTTGCCTACCGTTAATGACCAAAAAGCTTCCCGTGGCGGATGTAGTAAATCTACTGACTTTACGTGCCAGCTAAGTGGTTTAACACCGGGAATAGCTTATAATGTTCGTGCTTATGCCGTTTGTGACGGAATCACTTATTATGGCAATACCAAATCATTTACTACGGCTACAAGTGGGGGCGGCGGAAGCGGAACAGAAGATTACTCGTCTGCCATAGTCAATAGTGATAATAATCAAGTTGCTATTAACCTCACTTCATGTCGGCGAACTGGCACCAGAGTGACCATTGAAGCCACTATACTCAACAAGGGAATAAATCCGTGCGATTGTTATCGGATGAACACTATTGGAAATGGATATACTTCGGGTAAAATAACTCATTATACCTATATCGAGGATGATTTATATACTGATTATAGCTATAATCAACTTGGTTTCTATCTCAATAATAGAAGCAACATAGGTGGATCAATGGACACTCAATTGCCTGTCGGCTCTACAAAGATACTTAAAATAACCATTGATGGCGTTCCTGTATTAGCCAAACAAATAAGTGTTTATATAGCAACAGTATTTATGGGCACTTCTCCAACAGAGTATGCCTTCCTTACATTTAAAAATGTTCCTATCTATTAATGTTTAATTATATGAAAAAGTTAATTTCCTTTTTAATTATCGCATCATTGTTTATCTCATGCAAAGACAAATCTGATGCCGAAGATGCTGGAAAAAGAGCACCTTCTTTCGACGAGGTCGTCATTACAGACATCACAACAAAAAGTGCAACGTTTTCCTGTCAATTACTGTCATCAGGCGACTATGAGATTATGGAAAAAGGTTTTGCCTTTGGACTCGAAAGTAATCCGATTAAAACTGGATATACCGTGAGGGCAGAAAGCGATTATTTTAATAATTTCACAACAACGGTTACTGGTCTGGATGCCAATACAAAATATTATGTCTCTCCATACGTGAAAGTTGGAGATGACAAGTATATAGAAGGCAAAACTCAAGAGGTAAGTTTTACAACTAAAGTACAAGGCGACTACTCAACTGCTACAGTGCAGAGTGATAACTATAACCTTGATATTTCCCTGGTCGGTTGTATCCGCAGTGGGAGTAGGGTGACCATTGAAGCCACTATACTCAACAAAGGAATAAATCCGTGCGATTGTTATCGGATGAACACTATTGGAAATGGATATACTTCGGGTAAAATAACTTATCATACCTATATCGAGGATGATTTATATACTGATTATGGCTATAATCAACTTGGTTTCTATCTCAATAATAGAAGCAACATAGGTGGATCAATGGACACTCAATTGCCTGTCGGCTCTACAAAGATACTAAAAATAACCATTGACGGTGTTCCTGTATTAGCCAAACAAATAAGTGTTTATATAGCAACACAATTTATGGGCACTTCTCCGACAGAGTATGCCTTCCTTACATTTAAAAATGTTCCTATCTATTGATTGCATCGTTAAGTCTATTCTAACTGACAGATGCTTTGTCGCGATTGTAACAGGCGGAAAAAACAGCAAATAGTGCAAAAATAATAAAAAATGAAAAAAAGTTGCAAAACAGGTGATAGATTTTGCAACTTTTTTCTCCCTTTCCCCAATGGTCAAACAATAGTCGAGTAGGCTATCATCGGACTACCAACGAGCGTTATACTGACGTCCGCCTGATAACTAACAGAAAAAAAACCCCGCCTGCCGGCGGAGCTCTTGGTTTAGAACGCGTAACGGACGGCAAGGACGAGAGACCAGTCCAAAGCGTGCATCTGACCTCCGTCTGCGAACAGTAATGCATAACCCGGGCGGAAGTCAAACGTGACAGCAATAGGAATATTGGCGGTCATCTCAAGACCGGCAATACCGTTAATACCGAACTTACCTGCCGGATTGCCACCTAAATCGGCGTAGCCGAGACTCGTACCGCCACCTCCGTAAAAACTGAGGTCCAAACCTCTGCCGCTGGTCAGCTTCTGCTCAAAAGCAAGGTTCACATTGTCCTGCAAACCCATGTAGCCGAATTGCATGGTACCTGTACCATTGCCGCTTCCTACAGTTCCAGGATTGAGAAACCAAACAAGGTCGTTTAAGAGCGTGAGGTGCTCCGTGAAATTAACTTTTAACGTCGGACCATACTCCAAGCCTGTCGCTAAACCGACTGCAATCTTATACGATCTCGCGGATACGGTAGTAGCTATCAAAGCTACAAAACATAAAGTGAAGACTTTTTTCATAATACACTTTTTTAATAGTTAGATATTATAGTTTGTTAATTAGTTCAAAATCTATTTGACGCTTCTCTATATCTGCACGGAGCAGTTTGACATGCAATCGGTCGCCGATGGTGAAGGTTGTGCCCGTACGGTCACCAATAAGACGGAAATTCTTCGTGTCATTGAGCATGTAATCATCCTTCACCAGTTCGGTGATATGAATAAGCCCCTCGCAACAGTTATCGTCCAAACGCACAAACAAACCGAAATCCGTTACGCTCACGATAGTGCCGTCAAACTCCTCACCTATATGGTCTGCCATCCAAATGGTCTGCATCTCTTTTACGGAAGCGCGTTCCTCCTGTTGGGCCAACTGCTCCATCTCGGAACAGTGCTCACACGCCTCTTCTAACCCGTCAGGCGCAACGGCTGCACGAGTCCGCTCGCCTAAGATGAATTTAGCGACCAACCGATGCACCATCACATCCGGATAACGGCGAATAGGCGAAGTGAAATGGGTGTAGTAATCAAAAGCTAATCCGTAGTGCCCGATGTTCTTGGTGGAATAGACCGCTTTCGCCATCGCCCGAATAGTGAGCATCTCAATAACAGACGAAGGAATAGTATCTCCAAATCGCTTGGTAAAAGCACCTACTTGCTCTAATTTCTCAGCATCGGGTTTATCGTGTATGCGGTAAACAAATTCGTGTCCGCGTTTCCCCATCTCAGTGGCTATCGTTCTGTTGGCCAGCAACATAAACTCTTCAATCAGATGATTGGCATCAGTCGGTTTATGGAAGATAATCTTGATAGGATGCTTGTTTTCGTCCAATTCAAACTGAACCTCTTCCTGTTCAATGTCCAAAGCACCATTTGCCATTCGCTCACGACGTAAAATATTGGCAAAAGCGTTGAGCTTTTTGAGTGCCGTTTCCAACTCGCAAGAGTGGCGCAAGAGTGGCGCAACCTCTGCTGAATCGTCCAATATGTTTTGAGCATCTTCGTACGCCAACCGGAAGTTCGAACGGATAATCGTGCGGCAGATTTTATACTTTAATACTTTTGCGTTATCGTCCATCGTGAAGATAACCGACATCGTCAGCTTATCTTCGTCGGGACGGAGTGAGCACAGGTTATTGCACAATTCTTCGGGTAACATCGGGGCGACATGATCGACATAGTAGATGGAAGTCGCTTTCTCATATGCAGATTTGTCAACCTCTGAACCGGACTGCACAAAATAGGTCACATCGGCAATATGTACCCCTATCTGGTATGTGCCGTCTTCCTGTTCTGCAAAAGAAAGAGCATCGTCAAAATCCTTGGCGTCCTTGGGGTCAATAGTGAAGGTGAACACCTCTCTCATGTCCCTTCGGCGGACTACCTCTTTTTGAAGGTCGGGCACGAAAAATTGCTGTATGTGAGTATCATTTTGCATAAATCCGCTGCAAAAGTATAAAAATATTTGCGTATGTGCAAATTTAATTGTATCTTTGCGCGCTTTTTTACAGTAAAGGCAATAAGAATAGTATAAAAATATTAATAAAAATACATTATGCAAGTAAAAGTAAGTGAAGTAAATCAACCAGCGTGGTATGAGATGATTATCCATGCCAATCTGCCTGAGAACTTGAAGAAACTGCAGGAAATCGCATACAACCTGTGGTGGGTGTGGAATTCCGATGCGAAGAATTTATTCCGCGACATTGACATCGAAGCCTGGCATCGTGCTCAATCCAATCCTGTACAACTGCTCAATATCATCAGTTTTGAGCGTATGACAGAACTGAGCAACGACAAGACTTTTATGAAGAAACTGGACGATGTCTATGCTGCCTTCCGCGCCTATATGGATGAACCGCGTGACACGAAAAAACCTTCTATTGCTTATTTCTCTATGGAATATGGGTTGACCCATGTCCTTAAAATCTATAGTGGCGGTCTGGGAATCTTGGCAGGCGACTACCTCAAAGAGGCGTCCGACTGCAATGTGGATATGACCGCTATCGGCTTCCTCTATCGTTATGGCTATTTCACACAGACCCTTTCTCCCGAAGGACAGCAGATTGCCAATTACGAGGCTCAAAACTTCCAGAACTTGCCTATGGAGCAAGTGAAGAACGCCGACGGAACACCGATGGTTATTGATGTTCCCTATCCGGATCGTTTCGTACACGCCTATCTGTGGCGCGTAGCTGTTGGACGTATCAGCCTCTATCTGCTTGATACCGATAATGAACTTAACAGCGAATGGGACCGCTCTATCACCCACCAGCTCTATGGCGGTGACTGGGAAAACCGTATCAAACAGGAGATTCTGCTCGGTATCGGAGGTACACTCGCACTTAAGAAACTGGGTATCAAGAAGGACGTGTACCACTGCAACGAGGGGCACGCCGCACTCATGGGACTGCAACGTCTTGTGGATTATGTACAAGAGGAAGGACTGACCTTTGACGAGGCTAAAGAAGTGGTACGCGCAAGCGGCCTGTACACATGCCATACTCCTGTACCTGCAGGCCACGACTACTTTGAGGAAGGCTTGTTCTACAAATATATGAGCGAGTATCCGGCTAAGTTAGGTATCGAATGGGATGACCTGATTGGCTTGGGACGTCAGAACCCGGAAGATAAAAACGAGAAGTTCTCTATGTCTGTCTTTGCTCTCAATACCTGCCAGGAAGCGAACGGCGTATCGTGGCTACATGGCGAAGTGAGCAAGAAAATGTTCGCGCCTGTATGGCCCGGATACTTCCCGGAAGAACTGCATGTGGATTACGTAACGAACGGCGTTCATATGCCTACATGGGCAGCATCAGAGTGGAAAACCGTGTATAACGCTAAATTCCCGCAAGGTTGGTGGAAAGACCAGTCAAACCTCAATATGTGGAAAGCCTATAACGATATCCCGGACGAGGAGATTTGGGCTACCCGTATGCAACTCAAACAGAAACTTATTGACTATATCAAAGTGCAGTTCCGCGAGGACTGGATGAAGAGCCAGGGAGATCCCGCACGTATCGTTCGCGCACTCAACGAAATGAATGCCAATACCCTCATTATCGGTTTCGGTCGTCGTTTCGCAACCTACAAACGTGCCCATCTGCTCTTTACGGATCTGGAGCGCTTGGATAAACTGGTTAATAACCCGAACTATCCCGTTCAGTTCCTGTTCGCCGGTAAAGCTCACCCGGCTGATGGCGCAGGGCAAGGACTTATCAAACGTATTATTGAGATTAGCCGTATGCCGCAGTTCTTAGGTAAGATTATCTTCCTTGAGAACTATGATATGCGCTTGGCTAAACGTCTGGTGAGCGGTGTGGATATATGGCTCAATACACCAACCCGTCCGCTTGAGGCTTCCGGTACATCCGGCGAAAAAGCACAGATGAACGGAGTATTGAACTTCTCCGTACTGGACGGTTGGTGGCTGGAAGGTTACGTGGAAGGTGCAGGTTGGGCTTTGACCGACAAACGTACCTACGAGAATCAGGCTCACCAAGACCAATTGGATGCCGCTACAATCTATCAGATGCTCGAGAGCGAAATCATTCCGATGTACTACTCCAAGAACGCTAAAGGCTACTCGCCGCAATGGGTTCAGACAATTAAGAACTCCGTCACCAAAATCACTCCGCGCTTTACCACAAAGCGTATGATGGACGACTATTTTGCCAAATTCTACAACAAACTGGCAAAACGTCACGCTATGCTTGAGGCGGACAACTTCCAGAAAGCAAAAGAACTGGCTGCTTGGAAAGAAGATGTGGCTTCCAAGTGGGACAAGATCGAAGTTATCAAAGCGGGTTATAGCGATGTATATAATCAGCCAAATGTCGGCGACACACTCGGCTTCCAGGCAGAGATTGATATCAAAGACATCCAGGATAAGAACAGTATCGGAGTTGAGTTGGTTGCTATCCGCACCTCTCTCCACAACAACGACAAACTCTATGCGACCAAACCGCTTAAACTCGTTAAAGTGGAAGGAAGTCACCTGTTCTTTGAACTGCCGTATCAGCTCAACTATGCCGGCGGTATGAAATTCGCTATGCGTATGTATCCGCAGCATGAACTGCTGCCGCATCGGATGGACTTCGCATACGTTCGTTGGATGTAAGAAGAATAGGATTAATAACACAATATGAACAAGAGATTAACATTAGTAATAGCAACCGCTATTTGTGCGTGCAACCTCTTTGCTCAGACGCTTTACGACGCTATGGGACCGGTTCCCATAGCGGTATGTAAAGTGGCTCCTCTGCCCAAAGCACAAGCTGAGGCTAAAGCGCAGTTAGAGAAAGAAAAAGCACGCAAACTCATCAAACAAGGGATGGCTATCCCCGCTGTGGATGCCAAAGTGTTAGCCAGTAAAAATAAGTATGTTACGAACGGTAACGGTGTCTATCGCCTCACGCTTGATCCGAAAGGAGTGACCGTCAAACTGCCTGTTTATACCATTAAAAACACCTCTCACGGACAAGAGGGCGTGAAAAGCGGTAACGAGAAGTTTAACGTCAAGAAAGACCGTATCTCGAGTGCTGTCATATCCGGCGGACAATACATCCAAATCGTTAACCGCAACGATAAGAAATGTAATATGGACGAGTTCATCTTTGAGGCGGATAACAAGGCTGTCAAGATGAATGGCAATAAGATTGAACTCCAAGTCCCCGTACTCCATATCGCTGCCGGTATGTATCCGTCTGACTATAAAATCACATGTATCCATGAACCGTCCGCAGCGAAGTATATCTTCGACTTGCACATGGACTGGCGTGAGGAGATCTCCTGCAGCGGTGCTGATGGTGCGTATAGTTTTGATGTGTTCCCGAGCGACACCTTCCCGGATTTGGCACTCATGTGCAATCTCAATAGTAAAGAACTCGAAGTGGTCAGACTGCCGTTTACGTTTGCTGCAGATGGGCATGCCGGCTCGGATGGACGCCGGGGCGTGAATGGCGCGAACGGAAAGAACGAATCGGAATATACCGATAGTGACGGTAAAAAACACTATATCAAAGGTACTTGCGGCAAGCCCGGAGAGGATGGCCACCCGGGCTCAGACGGTACCGATGGAGGTACGTTCCTTTTCTGCGTGAGTGATGCTCTGCTTAACAGCTTCGGATTGGAAGCCGTCTCAGCCACTGTTGATGGCGGCAAAGGCGGTAAAGGAGGTGCTGGAGGCAAAGGGGGAAGACACGGCGAAGGAAGCGGATGCTCCGGTAAGGCGGCTGACGGGAAAACAGGTGCTAACGGTAAAGACGGTAAAAGAGGAGACTTCCTTTACCTGATAACGGATGTTAACGAATTCTATTACTCAATACCCTAAGATATGAAAAAACTGTTTATTATATCAATAAGTGCTATCTTTGCGGTAGTGAGTTGGGCGCAGACGAATAATATCAATACACCCTATTATCGTAATGCGCTTACCAGTATGATGATTTATCATCCCGAAGACGAATTCGGATATGATGTATATAAGATATTCTCACACCTCCCTGCGTTGGAGAAGTTTGATAATCACGACGTCGACCTGCGTGTAATAAATAACGATGCCGTAACCGGTGTGCAAGGTAAGGACAAAGGCTTCCATCGCCAGCAATATGGTGGCAGTATGGTGCTTACGGCTGCCGAGAAAAACAAAAATGCCGTCGTTATAGAGAAACTGCTCAACGATGCCCAGATGGGTAAGCGTATGGTAGCTAAGTGGTTTAACCTGCAGGGGAACTCCGTTGACTCTGCCACCTTCTCCACCAAAGTGCTCGAGAGCCGCTCGGATTATAACGTAACTATTTCTGAAGCCATTATGGCGCGCTATACGACGGAAGGCATTAACGTGCTGCAGACAGTAAGCAACGACCTGATTGAGCACTCGTTCATTTTGGTGAGCGACATGACCTATATCACGGCTGAGCAGCGAGCTGAGGTGGGGAAGAAAGTGCTTGCCGGGCTCGGAGAGGTCTTCGATGCGGTGTTTACAGGTTCTAACTTAGGAGACCACGCAGCTCGACTTGGGGAGGAGATAGCGGACAGCTTTACAGGATTTAAGGTGATGACGCATAGTTATCTCTTCCAGTTGGAATGGAACGACAGTATATCGAATATCTTCTATACCAGATACTATACCCAGACTCCTAATCCCGAGCGTATAAAGGCATTCCTTGCCGACAAATCGCTCTTTAAAGTGAAATACCTCGGAGCAGAGTCGTCGGTATATGAGAAGACGCAAAAGAAAGGCAAATATACCCGCACGGGCTTGCTCGAACTCATTACACGCCGCTCAATTGATAAGAATATTGCCGAGTTACAAAGCCAGTATGAAGCTTTCCGTATCAAAACACCTATAATGGGAGCGGAGTACAATAATAAAGGTAAACTATTAGGCTATCGTGCCTTGGTCGGACAAAAAGAAGGCGTGAGCGAAGGACGTAAATACGAGGTCCTCGAAACCGTTATTGATGCCAAAGGGCGTGTCAGGTACAATCGCGTAGCTACCATCAAACCGGTGACTAACCAAATTTGGGATAACCGATTCAATGCCCTGCTGGAGAATGATGTGGACGGTACAGAGGGAACGCTGTTTACGGTAGTGAGCTCTGTCAAACAGATTCAACCCGGTATGTTAATCAGAGAACAAAAATAACCTATAAAAACAATCAGTTATGAGAAAGATTCTTACTCTACTTGCAGTCGCATTGTGTATATTCGGTGCTTCTGCCCAACAGAAGAAAGCAGACAAACAAACGGCTCAGTGGCGTTACGAAATCCAACCTGTAATAGGTGAAGCCGCGCAAGGGTCTGCATTGGTTCGTGTTTGGACCTATTCCAAAAGCAACAAAGTGGCTGTTTCCCAAGCCGCTAAAAACGCTGTTCACGGTATCATGTTCATGGGCTATCCCGCTTCTAATGACGGAACCCGTATTGTAGGACGTGAGCCGATTATTGCTGACCCTGCTATCGAAGAAGCTAACGCCGAGTACTTCGAACAGTTCTTCAAAGAGGGGGGCGCATACCAACGTTATGTGTCCTTCGTGAATAATGGAGTCCCTGACCAAATCCTTAAAGTAAACAAAGAGTACAAGATCGGCATCACTGTTGTTGTCCTTGTTGACCAACTTCGTGAGCGCCTTGAAGCCGACGGCATCATCGCAACAACAGCTACCGTACAAGGTAAAATGCCTACCGTAATGATCGTCCCGAGCAAAGTGTATTGTAATAATCACAAATGCTTGAAAACCTACAATAACCAGGGCGTAACCGAATATATAGCAGATTATGACAAAGCCTTGCTGGATAACGAACTTAATCAGGCTATCACAGCACTCAACGCCCGCCTTACCTCTCGCGGTTTCGAGGTGAAAAACCTCAGTTCGGCTCTCGCAACGCTGAAAACCGAGAAGGCGGAGAACGCTGTCATGATGAGCATTGAAGGTGGTGCTTCCGTTGCCGAGACTCCGATTGATGTGTTACGCCGCGTGGCGCAGGCTGATATCTGGATTGAGATTAACTGGACGGAGAACGTAATCAAAGGCGGAAGTGAGAAAACACTCACGTTCTCGATGAGCGCCATCGACGCTTATACCGACTTCGTAGTAGGTGGTATTCCTCCTACCACAAGCCATAACTCCTATAGCAGCAATTTCAACATCCCCCTGATGATTGAGTCCGCTATACAAGGGCAGTTCGATCCGTTCTGCAACACGATGGTTGATTATTTCAAGACCCTCGCTGCCAAAGGACGTGCTATCAAAATACGTGTACTGTGCTGGGACGATTGGGATGGCAATCTCATGGAAGAATACGACGGCGACGAACTCAATGAAATCATTGAGGATTGGCTCGCTGATAACACTGTCAAAGGTAAGTTCGGCGCACCGAGCATCAGCCCATCAGGAAAAATGATGACTATCGAACAGGTGCGTATGCCGCTTACAGATAATAAGGGTCGCGACAATGACCCGCGTCGTTGGGCTCGTGGACTGAGAACCAAACTTAAAGACGACTATTCTATTCCTGCTAATATCTCTACTAAGGGATTAGGCGAACTGTTAATTGTTGTTGGTAGTAAATAATTGAACCTATGAAAACGAAATCTTTAGTCATCCTTACTCTTTGTTGCTTGCTCCTTGCTCCTTGCATGGCGCAAAATGACAACCAGAAACTCTACGAGATTATTCCGCTGACACCGTATATCTCAGCCGAGACCAATATGGCACCGGACGCTGAAGCTCTCTTACTCAACCGAATGCGGCAGGCTGCACTCAAAAACGGATTGAGCGCAATGGAAAATCAAGTGTATGTGCTTACTTCTTCAGTCAACGTGATTGACAAACAACTCACAGCTTCCGTTCCCCAAAATTGGGTAGTGGAGGTGGAAGTGCATTTCTTTATAGGTAATGGCGTCGATGGAACATTATATGCTTCCACAGCTATCACACGCAAAGGGGTTGCTGCATCCGAACAGAAAGCATATCTGAATGCTATCAAGGCTATTTCGGCGAACGATAAAGCCTTCAAACCTTTCTTCAACAAAGGTAAACAGCGTATTATCGAAGAACTCCTCGCGCAACCGGAACCACAACAGCCCACCGAGGATCAACCGCAACCGGATTATAACGTAAATAATTGGCAATAATATGAAAACTAAGTCTATTATTATTCTTGCTCTTAGCGCCCTCTTCGTACTGCCTGCCTTCGCGGGGGGAGAGAAAGTGGTCGACAAGTCCGGCAAACAACCTAAATGGGTGTACTCAGCCGGCACGGACTTTATCGTCGTTTCCGCTGAGGCTGCTGATATTGAAACGGCTAAGGACAAAGCCATGATCCAGGTCAAAAAGCAAATCCTTGCCGCTATCGCTGAGAACGTTCAATCATCATCATCTATTGATACAAAAGAAATGGGCGTGAATGGGAAGTATAATATCCTCGAGGAGTATAATAACCTCGTGGAGACTCAAAGTGCGCTCATCCCCTTCCTTAGCGAAGTCAGTGTGTCAAGGGTGGAGGATTACTATTGGGAGAAACTAAAACGTGGGAAAGACTATTGCTATCGGTACCATATCAAGTATCCCTTTGACCGATTTGACCTCATGCGTCTCTCGGACGATTTTCTCACTCGTGAGCGTGAAATCAATCAGCAGATTGCGGACTTCACTAAGGATAACTTCACGTCCTATACCTCCACGGAGCAAATGGTTCAGCGACTCAAAGAGGTGCGACTGCTCCGAGCTTCACTCATGGAGAAAGATGCTCGACGTGCTACCTGCCAGAATATAGAAAAAGTCTATAACGGCTATCTTAAATCTATAACGATCAGACTGCTCTCTGTTAATAAGCAGCAACTCGTTTATGCGCCTTATTTCGGCGAAAAGCAACTCTCTTCGACTCTGCAACCAAAACTGGAGTCGAATTGTCTGTCTGACTTGCAGTTCGTACCTAACAACGGCAAGTGCGTCGTTACATACGATTACGAAACATCGTGTTATGACGGCGAAGAAAATAACCTCGTTATTACATTGAATATCGAGGGAAACAAAGTAAAAAATACCTTCATGGTAAAATAAAATCATTATTAACTTAAATTATTCCTTTTATGAAAAAAGTACTTTTAATCATGGCAGCTGCATTGGTTATGGTTAGCTGCGGTTCAAAGAAAGTCGCTCCTACTAAAGGTGAAGTAGAAGTAAACGTACCTTGCAAAGAGTTCAAAACTGACAAAAAGACCCTTCGCGCTAACGGTAATGCTATCTCGCCTAACATGCAGAACGCTACTGACAAAGCTTTAGCTGCTGCTCGTCGTGAAATGGCTACATCAGTGGAGTCTCTCGTTAAACGTGTCGTTGAGACATATGCTTCTTCTTACGACCTCGATAACGCTGCTGACTTCCGTAGCAAAATGCAAGACATGGCGCGTATCGTTACTAACCAAACTCTCCGCGGTTCGGTTCCTGTATGCGACAAAGTGACCAAAGTAGAGAACAAAGATGGCGTAATGTATCACGCTTATGTAGCTCTCGAACTCACTTCTAACGAGTACATCGAAGCTCTCACACAAGAGACCAACAAACGTATCTCTAACGACGAGAAACTGCGCACCGATTTCGAACTTGAGAAATTCAAGAAAGTATTCGAAGAGGAAATGGCTTCTTTCGCGGAAGGTAAGTAATTATATCTTACTGTTGTAAGAAAATAATTCCTAACGAGTAAGTGTCGCTCACGTAGCGGCACTTATTTTGTCTGTATCCCACCGACCGATGACCGACCGATGACCGAGAGATGACCGACACAAGAAAATCGCGCAAATCACATAAAATATTTGCACAATTCTAAAAAAAGCAGTACCTTTGCAGCGTAAATGGTAACGATTATGAAAAAACTATCTCAATTTATTACTTTATTAAGCCTTATTCTCCTGCCAATTTACGCACAAGCAGTGGATTATATGCCACAAACCGTTCCTAATCCTAAAACCTACGGACAGGACTTTTATGTCTCTAATCCGGATCGTGTATTATTCAATGTGACGGATACGCTCCTCAATCAAAAGCTGAAAGAGCTGCAACTTAATACTGGTGTCGAAATGGCGGTTGTTGCGATTGACGGATACAATGAAAATAAATATCTCATTGCCCGGGATTTTGCAATAGATTTGTTTAACTATTGGGGGATTGGAGATAAAGATAAAAATACAGGTCTCCTGCTATTCCTTGCCCTGAGAAGTCGTGAAATTGAAATCATTACCGGTAGTGGTATCGAAGGAATTATGACCGATGCTGTCTGTGGGAAAATATTAGATGATGCCATCCCGCTCCTTAGAGTAGACAATTTCGATTCTGCTATCCAGTGGATTACCGCTGATATATATAATTACCTCATGGAGCCCGATAACAGGATGGAACTCTTATCCGGCAAACGACCGGCTAATCCCCAAGATGCGCAAGACACAGCAAATTACTTTATCATTGGCTTTTTATTGATGATTGTATTTGCGTTCATAGCATACAAACGACTTAATGGTAAACCGGGACAACCTAAGGAAGAAATTCAAAAGCTGGCTCAGCCCGCGCAAACCAGCCTCGGATGTCTGGCGTTTATTTTCCCTATACCCCTGCTCTTCTTCTATCTCTACTATCGATATGCGAGAAAGCATGTTAAAATGACACCGCCTAAATGTGAAAAATGCGGACATGATATGGAAATGTTGCCCGAAGAACAAATGTTGGCTATGATGGACAAAACACAACAGGTCGAGAATAAAATCCAAAGCAGATCCTTTAGTGCATGGAGATGTCCTGATTGCGGAGAAGAACAACTGCTTATCAATAAGGGAGATAAGGGAAAAGTATATGGTATATGCCCAACCTGTGGGGCTAAAGCCTACAAATTGACGGCGCAAAAAGTGCTTATCGCTCCTACTTATACCCATGGCGGAGAAAGAGAAGAAGCTTACTTGTGCGCTTGCTGCGGACATGAGGAACTAAAAAAAGTCAACCTTCCCGTTAAGCAAAGAAGTAGTTATTCAAGTGGAAGTTCCTCATCTTCAAGCTATAGAGGTGGGGGATATGGACGATCTTCTTCCTCTGGTTCCTGGGGGGGAGGACACTCCTCAGGAGGCGGAGCAGGAAGACGATTCTGAATGTAACTAATATTAACTAACTAAATATTACCTATTATGAACAAATCAGTTTTGACTACTATTGTAGTGATTGCCGTGCTCGGCATCATCGTTGTATGGATGATGGGACGTTACAACGCCATGGTTACCATGCAAGAAAATGTGGAAAATGCTTGGGGACAAGTGGAAAACCAGTATCAACGTCGTATTGATCTCATCCCTAACCTCGTATCTACCGTTAAGGGATACGCTAAGCACGAACAAGAAACCTACACCAGTGTAATGGAAGCTCGGGCTAAAGCAACACAAATCACCATTGACCCTACTAATGCTACTCCTGAGCAACTCGCCGCTTACCAGAATGCACAAGGAGAACTCTCACAAGCTCTCGGACGACTCCTCGCAGTCGCTGAAAACTATCCCGAATTGAAGGCTAACGAACACTTCTCACAGTTGATTGACCAACTGGAAGGAACCGAGAACCGTATCACTTTTGCGCGCAACACCTTTAACGATGCGGCTAAAGAGTATAATACCTATATCCGTCAGTTCCCGTCCAATATCATAGCATCTATGTTCGGCTTCGAGCGTAAACCGTACTTCCAGGCGGAAGAAGGTGCCAACAAAGCTCCTAAGGTAGAATTCTAATGGGAAGAATGAAGCAGAGCAAGGTATTCTTGCTCCGACTGACCCGGGGTGGGGTGAAACTCGGCTTTGCTGAGTAATCCTAAGGTCCACAAATCCATAATAGTGCTATACCCGCTACGGGCAATGATATGCTCAGCGCCGTATAGCACTTCTTTTAGTGCTTCATCGTCTAAAGACGGCACTAAGGTGATGTTCTTATGAGTTAGCCGTATATTCGGCTCGCCTGTCTTACCGCGCACAATCAGTACGCGCTTCGCGCTGTCACTGTAGCGGTTGACAAGATCATGCTCAAAGAGACTGCGCTGAGGCTCCAAACCCGACAGCATTGCCACAATATCATAATCACTCTTCACCCTTTCACACTTTAATCTCTCATCCTTTAACGCAAATCTGGACAACGGACCTATATATTTTACGCGTGCGTCCACGCGCGTAGGATGGCCGAGTGCACCGGATAATAACTCACCCGTCTTGTTATCAGGCACCCATATCTCATCGTAATGGGTATATAACCGGGCATGTACACGGTCGGCTAAGGGCTCTAACCACTGCCAACCGTGGGGAAGGCATATATGTAACTGATGGGTCATGTAAATACTGTGGCATTTGGAACTGTAAACACCGAAACAGTTATCCGATAGAATCACATCTATACACATCGCTTGGACAATCTGCTCCACGCGCTTGCGGTTACCTCCGTAGAAACGAATAAATGCAGGTAGCGAACGCAGCATAGCACCGACCTGACTCGTGCCGTAACTGTATCGCAACTGCAGTGGAGCTAATTCAACCGACGTCAGTTCGGGAAAATGCTTGCGTAGTAACTGTAGGGACGAGCCTGTACCACCCAAAATAACATCAGCACCTTCATTCAGGTACTGACGTATAAGGGGAATACAGCGCGTGGCGTGACCTAATCCCCAATTCAGTGGAGCAATCAGTATTCTCATGCACTTACAATAACATCATAACCCTTCGCACGTAGTGGAGCGGCAATAGACTCCATCTTGTCACGACTGATCTTCTCTAATGTCTCACAGGGCGTCTTGCGGTCGATGACGTATATCATGATTTGCTTGGGGTGCAATATATCTACGGCTTTGTACCATGCCGCTAACTCCTCTGAGGTGGTATTGTCTATTGCTGATTCACCGTCTCCGTCAGGCACTACACCGCGTACAAAACACGTCTGCAAAGTGAAATCCCCCTCAAAGTGTTGCAGCCGTTCTATAATGGTAGATACCGTCAGCGATGCATTAGTCGGACGGTCTATCAGGCGCATGGTGCGGTCTATTGCACTGTCTAATTTCATAATGCGGTTTTCGCATCGCTTGAGGGCACGGAACACATCCTCGCGATACGCTTGCGTCGAGTTACTAAGTACACTGACTTTCGCTTGGGGACAATATTGGTCGCGCAGACGGCAAGTATCTTCTATGATGCCCTCAAAATCAGGATGCATCGTCGGCTCGCCGTTGCCGCTGAAGGTCAGCACGTCCGGTAACTGAATAAGTCCTTGTAGGGTGTGCTCTAAAGATTTCCGCACATCCTCTCGGGACGGCAGACGGGGATGACTCACTGGACGGTTCCAGCCTATCTCGCAGTACACACAGTCGAAACTGCATAATTTATGGTCCGTAGGCATCAGATTAATACCTAACGACACCCCTAAGCGCCGAGAATGAATAGGACCATATACAATACTCTCGAATAGCATCTTATAACGTAATAACTCGATTGCCTAACTGCTTGCAGATAGTGTTCTTTATCTCTAATAACGCAGGTTGTGTGCTTAATAACTGGCTCAAAAGTTCAAAGTCGTTATCGGCTTCTGCCTGACGTATCATCTTGCCTAATTGCTCAATACGTTGGTTAACAATCGTGAATTTGAGCTCTAACAGAAGCTGAGGTACTAACTCGGCTAACTTATCCTCATCTGTCTGGACCTTTACGGAGCGGGTGATATTCTCCGATACGTTCTGTTTGGTGTAGATACTGCTCAGTTGATACTTGTCTGCAATCAGGTCTATCGCTAACTGCATGACCTCCGGGTCCGGGTGGAACTTAAAGAAACGCTCAGCTGCAAAGCCGGGCTCTTTCTCATGACCGAGAAACTCGGAAATCACTTTCTGATAGAGCGCATTAGGAGCCTCAATGGCGTCCTCTTGCAGCGTCTGTATAATATAGTCGCCTACATTGATATACTGGTCTCCTTCTAATTGATAGAGCGGCCTCTCACCATAGCGGATTATCACCTGCAACAGGTTACGATAATTCTCGTCTAACTTGCTACCGGCTACTCCGTCACTTGTTGCTCTTTCCGCCTTCACCCTGTCGTCCCTGACGCCTTCGTCTTTTACTTCCTCTGCAATCTTGCGGGCGCGCTCATTCTCCTCTTCTTTTTGACGGGACTCGGTGCCTTCAATGGCTTTCTCGCGACGCTTGAAGCCTACCTCACGGGTAAGCAGTTGCTCTTGGATATGAAGTAGGTCCGAGCAGTCTTTGATATATACTTGCCGGGTGATACTGTCCGGTATATGGGAAATCGATTCTACGATATCCTTTATCAAATCAGCACGCTTCTGGGGATCATTGGCGGCTTCCTTTTGAAGCAGTTGTGCCTTAAAGCGGATAAAGTCCACTTGGTGGTCTTTGATATACTGTATGAACTCGTCGGCGTTATGGCTGTTAGCAAAGGAATCAGGGTCCTCACCCTCCGGTAACAGCACAATCTTTACATTAAAGCCTGCTTCGAGAAACATGTCTATGCCTCGTAACGCAGCATGAATACCGGCGGCGTCACCGTCGTACAGTTCTATGATATTGTTCGTGAAACGCTGAATGAGTTTAATCTGAGGCTTGGTCAATGCCGTCCCGCCGTTTGCCACTACATTCTCTATTCCTGCTTGGTGCATGGATATAACATCCATCTGCCCCTCTACAATATAGCATAAGTTCTCGCGCACAATAGCGGACTTGGCTAAATAGATACCGTATAACTCATTCGTCTTGGAGTAGATAATCGAGTCCGGAGAGTTAACGTACTTGCCTACGTTATCTTTCTTCTTCAATATACGTCCCGCAAAGGCTACAGGTTTACCCGATACCGTATGGATAGGGAACATCACACGGTCGCGAAACCGGTCATAAACACGACCGTCATCCGCTTTGCCGCACAGACCTGTACCTAACTTGGTGTCCACATCGTTGACTATGTATTTCTCTACAAACCCTTTCTTCTTCAGCGCTGCGGCTAACGGATTACCTTTCTCTGGAGAATAGCCTAACTGGAACTTGTGTATGATATCATCTCTCAGTCCGCGGTGACGGAAATAGCTCAAGCCGATTGCCTTACCTTCCTCCGTCTCCCATAACTGCTCCTGGAACCATTTGTTGGCGAACTCATTGACTACGAACATCGACTCGCGGTCATCCTGACGCTGTTGCTCCTCGGCGGTGAGTTCTTTCTCTTGGACCTCAATATGATATTTCTTGGCGACTTGTTTGACAGCCTCCGCAAATCCGCATTGCTCAATCTCCATCACAAAACCTATTGCGTTGCCCGCTTTACCGCAACCGAAACATTTGTACAGGCTCTTGCTCGGGGACACGGTAAAAGAACCGGTCTTCTCCGTATGGAACGGGCATAGACCGATATAGTTGGCGCCGCGACGCTTCAGCTTCACGTAATCGCCGACGACTTCTTCTATCTTTGCCGCTGCAAAAACCCTATCTATTGTCTCGCGGGGTATCATTTATCGCTTTGCCAGAAGAATATACCTAACTTTATGCTCCATTGGTCAACACGTCCGCGCGTTGCACGGCCGCTGTCGCTGTTCTCTCCATATACAGGACCAAAAACCTCACTGAAGTCACCAATCTTATAGGGATTAATCAGACCGAAGTCATATCCGCCCCGGATATAGTAGCGGTCGTATTGAAAGCCAACACCTACACCCCACGTTACGTTAATACGCTTATAGTCCGTATGAATGTCTGCATCGTTATAGTCATAGCGGTGAATAGTATGACTCGTCTTGTCCTCACCATTGACGGTACGGACGAACTCGGTTTCCGTCAGGGCTAAATGGCATTGAAGCGTCGGACCGGTGTACAGTATAATATAGGTGTCACCTGCTATCTGGAACTTGTACTGCCAATCCACAAACAACTCCAACTGGTGGTACGTATCCTGAGTCTTAATCTTTGGATACTCAAACAGTTCGTTTTTTGATACCCATCCGCTGCTGTGGGTACCGAAGGTGTAGTTCAATCCTATCATCGAACCGAAACCTTTAACGAATGTGGCATCCCACACAAAACCTATTTTGGTACCATTCAGTCCCAAGTTAGACAACTCTTTACCGTCTGCTTTAGGATCCCAACTGTTCGTACGGAAGTCTGTCTGGGCAAAGCCGAACTGAAGACCTAGTGCCGAACTACCTTCTTGCGCCGCGACGCTTACTGCTATTGCGCTTATCATTAGCGCTATTAATACTTTCTTCATTAGCTGTTTGTTTATATTTAGTCTTATTACCCATTGTCCGCTTGATATTAGATGTCGGAGAAGCCTTCTTATTATCCTTATCCAACGCGGTTGCGCTTACCGGCGCACTGGACGGACGGGGAGTGCGCGGCGGATTGTCAAATACATCACCGGGCTTTAACGGACGCTCCTGAGTCGCCCAGAAAAATGCGTGTAACTGGTCCGCACCGATCGGTATCTGGTCTAAAGGATACATCGTACCTATCGTCTCTGTTGTGAACAGAACATGCTCCACCTCCTCGTTGACGAAGAAGATCTGTACGTTACTGGACTGGGTGGTGTTCATGCCGATGAAGTCTCCGTTATCTTCCTTAGGGTAGAAAATAGTCTCGGCGTTACCGCTTACGTCAACCATCTTCAGTTCCCCGTCTCTGATATATGCTTTCATCACCTTGCCGCTCATTTGGTCAAAGTAACGGTCGGTCTCTTGCTTGACCGTCAGGGCGGCACCGGTGCCTTTGGCATAATCCACCTTCCCGTCTTTCATAAATATCTCTATCGAGTCTGCTGAAATCTGGTTCTGCTCGTTCCAGCATACCGGCTCGATGTAGAGAGTCATAATCGAGTCCAAACCGTTATAGACAAGCGAGTCGCAAACAGCCTGCATATCAGTCCGGTAAAGCCGTACGCCATGGTGAGCACGTATACGCTTATAGGTGGTGTCTATAACAACCGAGTCTAAACTCAAACTGTCCGTATAATTGTAGTGTACGTCTTCCGTAAAAAGCGTATCAGCATGCATATAACCGTAGTCCTCTTCGTCTGACCAATCAACCATAAGCGCCGAGTCCGTAGCAAAACCACGGCTGTCTTCTTCGTACATCTCACCATAGTTGCCATACAACGTAGCCTTCTGTACGGTATCTCGCATCTCCATATTACCCCATACGCGACCGAATCCTACTTTCTTGTCGTAGAAAATAGTATCACCCGTCATCGTCTTCCCGTCCGTATGTATAACCTTCGAACGGTCGTACAACTCCGATTGCTCTGTCTCCGTGTTGTACTGTCCGTTTGTGGATAGAATGGTCGTTTCTTCCTCATAGACAATGGTGGTAGGACCGACTATATCGGCTATGTGGCTTTCGGTGTTGTACTTAAGCGTGTCGGAGGTCAGCGTAAAATTAGGGTTAACCAAAACCACATCGTGGCGGAACTCCGCCTGTTTGCTCCGGGGATGATATTGCCCCCAGATAGAGGTGAGGGTATTGAGGTTATCTACTATCTTGCCTCCGCTGAAGTAATACGCCAAATCGCTCTTGCGGTTGTAGTTCAGACTGTCCGTCGTCAATACGGTCTCGAAGTGTACTAATCGTACGTTATTGCGGATTCGGGCTATCTTGGTATTGCCGTCGTAGTACAACGCATCGCCGTAGCCGAAAAGCGTATCACCTTGAACGAAACGCACGTTGCTGAAGGCGTGAAGCGAGTTCTGCTTGTCGAAGAAATAGGCGGAGTCGCAGTACATAAGCGCCTCGTCATGGCGGAATACAACATCGCCGCGTAAAATCTGGGCATTGGGCAATCGCTTCTCGTCAAAATTCAGCGAGTTGGAGTGAATAAGATACACCATGTTTTGTCCTTGCACCATCACGGCAAGAACTAACAGCAGCAATATGTTAACAATCCGTTTCAAAATTATTTATCTCTTTTCCGACAAGACGTAGCTTAAGCGTCAATCATGCACCCAACCCGGATACTCAAAATCGCATCCTCTCCATTTATCGTCGATATGGACATATACTTCTTTTTGCTTCTTGAGAACCCAGTCGTGGATAAAGTCGCGTGCCATCTGTGCCTCAAGCATACTTTTTATCGTCTGGAAATCCTCGACCAAGTTGGCTTTATGAATGTCGGCTTTGCTCTTCACCTTAACGATAGCGCACACTTCTTTGTTCTTCATAGGGTCCATCATAATGAACGGCTTCGACACTTCGCCTTCTTTCATCGTATATACTTGTTTGGCAACGTCGGAAGGCAGGTCTTGGAACTCAAACTGGCTGCTTCCCGTCATCTGATTGGTCATCAGTCCGGCATTCATCACGGTATTCTTGTCCTGAGAGTATTTGATGACCGCCTGTTCAAACGTCAGCTTGGCGCTATCTACAATCAGAGCGCGGATGGAGTCCAATTTCTCTAACGAGTGAATTTTGTCCGTTGCCGATACGCGGGGGCGGAGAAGAATATGCCTGCAGTTGATGCGGTCGCCTTTCTTCTCGATAAGTTGAATGATGTGATAACCATACTCCGTCTGTACAATACGGGATACGCGTTTCGGGTCGCTCATGTTAAACGCCACATCTGCGAACTCGCTGACTAACTGGCCTTTGCCTACAAATCCTAATTCGCCGCCACGCTTGGCGCTCTCCGTATCTTCGGAGTACAGACGAGCTAACATCGAGAAGTCTGCTTTCCCGCTGGTCACACGTTCCGTGAACTCGCGTAGTTGTCCTTTGATTCGGTCTATCTCCTCTTGTGGAACAATTGGCTCGAAACTCAGCACTTGTACTTCAACGTGCGCCGGTACAATAGGTATCGAGTCGGCAGGTAGAGTGTTGTAGTAGCGGCGTATATCGGCGGGAGTCGGCTTGATATGCTCTGTCAGCTTGCTCTGCATCTGCTGTATCGTCATCTGATTGCGGACGGAGGTCATCATCTCTTCGCGTATCTCGCTCGAGGTCTTGCGGAAATACTCCTCCATCTTCTCTTTAGAACCTATCTGGGAGATATAGTAGTCCATACGCATATCTACCTGGTGGCTCACCGTCGATTCGTTAACAACGATAGAGTCTAATTCCGCTTGGTGGAGGAAGAGCTTCTGTATTGCTAACTGTTCCGGAATATAGCAGTACGGATCGCCTTGGATATGGTGACCCTCGTACTGGGCGCGGATACGCTCTTCTTCTACTTCACTGCGCAAAATAGCTTCGTCACCGACAACCCATATCACTTCGTCTATTACATTATCGGCGCATAAAGGTACGCTGATAAACAACAGCGCTGCTATCAATAACTTCTTACTTCTCATAACGGTGTATTTTCTTAAAGCGAACCCCTTCTTCGTAGATTCGGTTACGCTCGTTCTCTAAATAACTTGTGGCGCGCTCGCGCAACAGAACGGGTTCAATCTCGGACTTGGCGTACTCTACCGGCATAACGCTTCCCGCTGCGTGTATGTCATTCACTTGGAGCAGGTAGGTGGATACGGAGTCCGCTAACACCACTAAAGTGTTCGGCTTTAACTGTTTCTGCAACTCCACTTTCTTAAGCGGAATCCATACGGACAACTGGCTTACTGTCACCCATTCGTCGATAAACAGCTCATAGCCCGTCGCATAGCGATAGGCGTACTTCTCTATATATTCGATAGAAGGCTCGTCCGTATTACGCATGGCTTTCTTTACTTTCTCTATTTCCGGCGCACCGTTTGGAACAATCAGCAGCATTCCTTTGGCTAATGCGTCTTTGAGAATATATTGGCTCTGATGGATGTTGTAGAACGAGTCTATCTCCGCTTGTGCGATGGTCTTAGGCATACGCTGCAACACGTGCTCTGCGTAGGCATGCGCGTACAGACTGCGGCGATAGTCTTCCACTAATGCCTCAATATGCTTGTCCTTCACTTTGCTCTTGGCTTTGTCGTACAGCAGCACTTCGATCGCCCATTGCTTGATATAGTTGTCTGCTACAAGGGCGCTGTCTTCACCGGTCAATCCTGCCGTTAACTTGTCTAAATCTGTGTACTCTAAGTAGTTGCCGTTTACTTCTACAGCAACTCCCGCACGATGTTTCTTCGTGAATACCGAGCATGAACATAAACCCATACCCACCATCACCATGACTATCAATTGTATTTTCCTCATATATCAATCCATTATTTGCCCTTTGGGCGCCTTAATCCCTTCACCGATACGCATCTCACCTTGCTCTACATGCACCTCGTCGTATATGCCGCTCTCGATAATATGGTTCAGCACTTGAGCACCACCCTCTACTAATACCGAGTGTATTCCGCGTTTCGCCAAGTCTGCCAGTACGTATGTCCATTCCGTGTTGTCGCTATATACAATCGTCTCGGCGTCAGCGGAGAAGATATTACTCGATTTGGGTACGCGCCGCCGCCGGTCTAACAGAACGCGTATCGGATTACGGCCTACCCAGTGCGTTGTCGTCAGCTTGGGGTTATCTAACAACGCCGTGTTGGACCCCACCAAAATAGCCATGTTCTCCGCCCGCATCTTGTGTACTTCGCATTTGCTGAGCGGAGTGGAGATGACTAATGGCGTCGTTGTGGACAACTCGCCTGCCGGTGGAATCGGACGTTTACGGTCCATATACCCGTCGGCGGTCTGTGCCCATTTGAGGATGACATACGGGCGGTGCTTTTCATGCAGACACAAGAAACGTTTGTTCAATTCCCTGCACTCCGCCTCCATCACTCCTACAACAACTTCTATGCCATTCGCGCGCAAACGCGATATACCTTGACCGGCTACTTTCGGATTGGGGTCTAATAGCCCTACTACAACGCGTTTGACTCCTTTGCGGATAATCAGGTCGGCGCAGGGAGGGGTCTTACCGAAATGGGAACAGGGCTCCAGACTCACAAACAGAGTACTATCCTTTATTTTCCCTTCGTCTTCCGGTCGTACACTGGCGAAACAGTTCACTTCGGCATGCGGGCCGCCATATTGCTTGTGCCAACCCTCGCCGATAATCCTTTCTTCACTTAATCCATCAACATCGTCACCGCCGTACACCAATACCGCACCAACCATCGGATTAGGCGCTACATAATAGCGTCCTAACTCCGCTAATTGCAGACAACGTGAAATATATTTTGCGTATTCCAACATTTTTTTGTAATTTTGCAGCGTGAATCCGATAATCGACTATATTCAGGCCCAATTAGCGCCGTTCTACTCACCCGAAGAGGCGAAAGAATTGGCGTTTTGGGTGCTCGAAGAGACCACAGGATTGTCACGCGCCGCCATTTCAGCCCGCAAAGATACACAAAATATTTCGAATATCGAAATAATTTTGAAAAGATTGCAAAAAAAAGAGCCGATTCAGTATATTTTCGGGCATACTTTGTGGTTCGGACTGGATTTATCGGTCAATTCCTCGACGCTTATACCTCGTCCCGAGACGGCGGAACTCGTCGAATGGATATTGGCGGAACATACTGACGGTCAGCCCCTGTCCGTACTCGATATCGGTACCGGGTCGGGCTGTATAGCTATCGCACTCAAAAAACGCCGCCCCATGTGGTCCGTTACAGGACTTGATATATCGCCTCAAGCACTGCAAGTGGCGCAGCGGAATGCACAACGAAACGGAGTAGAGGTGAACTGGGTGAAAACGGATATTTTCTCCGATTTCATCGGAACTTTTGACATCATCGTCTCTAATCCGCCCTATATCACCGAAAAGGAAAAATATTCGATGGAATCGACGGTTTTGGACTATGAACCACATTCGGCGCTCTTCGTGCCCGACGATGACCCGCTCCGGTTTTATCGGCGTATTTGTTCGATGACGAAATCGTTCATTGGAGATAAGAAATCGGGGCTGATGCTTTACTTCGAAGTGAACGGGCGTTTCGCGCAACAGGTCGCTCGGCTCATGCGCCATAATGGCTATGATAATGTACAAATAAAAAAGGATATTTATGAAAAACAAAGAATGGTCTGCGGAAGAATTAAAAACTAAACTGGAGGCTTATTGTGCAGCTTCCGAGCATTGTGAGACCGAAGCGCGGATGCGTCTTCGACAGTTGAACTGTGACCCGGCTACCGAGGACATCATCATTGACCATCTTATTGCTGATAACTTCATTTCTGACGAACGCTATGCCAAAGCCTTCGTCCATGACAAATTGCTCTATCAGGGTTGGGGGAGAGTGAAGATTGCCTACATGCTGCGTGGCAAAAAAATTGATTATAATATTGTGCAATCTGCGCTTCAAACTATCGATGAAACCGAGTATATCCGCGTGCTTTCCCATCTCATTTCCCAACGTCTCCCGCAAAAAACTGATTCCTCCCAAGCGGTCGACACTTCCTCCCCATCGCTTGCCACTTCCTCTCAGCCACTTAGTAAATCTGAATTGGATTCGCTGTATCGTTTCCTGACCCAGCGTGGCTTCACCCTCGACGAAATCAAATCCACCCTCAACGAAATAAATTCCACCCTCACAACTCCCGGCTCCCTACGATAGATACACGATAGATGATTGATTTGCTGACGCCCAACAATCAATCACTTTTTTACTTTTTTTTGCCCTTTTGGCATAAAAATTGCTTTTTTATTTGCGTATATCAATTTTAAGCTGTACTTTTGCACGCTTTTTTGCGTTTTTACGCTCCATATGCGTACACGCATTAAGCGGTATTAGTCGTGTAACTATGTAACTATAAAAAAATACAATAATGAAACATTCAATTAATCAGTCATTTAAATCTATTTTTACTATTCTATTAGCTCTCTTTGTGGGTGGAAATGTAGTCTGGGCTCAAGGAATTGCAGGCTTGATTGGAGGTATTGATCCCGAAAATCCTGCTACATGGTTTTATGTTAACCTGACGGCTCAGCCTTCTACTCCTGCTTGCGGAACGAACCCGGGTCAGGTGTGGTTGCGTAGTGTAGCACCAACGGGTGATGAAGATAACCCGTACTCAGACAGTAATCCGTATGTGCTGCCGGCCAAGCCGGCAAATCCATATGAGGAATATGGTACAGATGACTGGAGATACCGCCAATGGAGTGAGGAGTACGGCTTTACCGAAGGTATGAATGATGCTAAGAATGGTCTTGAAAAAAGTTATAGAGATTATTGGGAAGAATGGACTGATAACTATGCTGTAAAGGCAGGTTATGATGCCGGTTGGGATTGGTATAACTCCGGACATTATCTGAACCCAGAAAACCCTGTTGGATTTGCCGCAACGGTATCGTTAAAAGGCTATACGGTTGTGTATGCTCCTGGTTTTGAGGATATGAACGTTTTTGGAAATGTCTTTTCTGCTTATGCGTCTTTCTATGGTAAAACACAGGAAAATGACGGTTGGTATTTTGCCGGATGGTCCTATACAGAAGGCGATACCGATTTGGGTGTCGGCGACGAGAATGGTGTTTTGTTCCGTGTGCTGCCTGCCGCTACTGCGGGTGAAACCAATATCCGTAATGAAAACGTATATGCGACTTTCCAACCTGTTCGCGTATCTGACTATAAAGTGAACGGCCTGATTAACAAGAGTGTAAGCAATACAACCACCATTGTCTTTGATGCCGTAGGCGAGCGTGTTTCTACATCTGACTTCACTGTGTCTGTTCCTGAGGCTAATTTCACGGCCGCGATTACCTCATGTGAAGCTAATAAGGTAACCGTCACGGTGACTTATTCAGGCTCTGCTAACGGCGAGTTCCGCGGCAATGTGACGCTGGCGTCCAAGTCCGGTTGCTCGCAGTTGACTGCTCCCGTCTATGCACGCGTGTGTGATAATGCTACAAACGAGGCTACACTCTATGACGGCAAAACTCCGACTGCTACATCCGGTACCTTAGAGGCGATGATTGCGGCTGCCAATGGTACGGATAAAATTGTTGTGCTCAATAAAAACTACGAAAGCAACTTGTCTGTTAATGCCAATGTAACGCTCAATTTCAATGGTTATACTGTTCAAGATCTCACTGTTGCAGGTGGCGAGGTTACCATCGCGTATGACAAATACGGAAGCAATGGCGAGGCGGTATTTGTAACTGGCGGCAAACTCATCCTCAATGGTGGCGAGTTCTCCTCATTGCAAATCAGCAACGGAGCCACCGTAGAGCAGAATGGTGCTACGATTACCGGTGCGGCAACTAACAACGGTACGCTCGTTGCTGCCGAAGGCCGTTCCGAAGGCGGTTTGACTTCCGCCGGTACACTGACGGTTAATGGCGGTGCGTTCGAAGGGACGACGGCTGTCACGGTTTCAGGCGGTACGGCTATCTTCAATAAAGCCGCTATTTCTGGTACAACAACCGGTATTCTTGTTAGTGGAGGTGAGACGACCATTTCCTCTAAGTTGGTATCTGTTTATGGTGGCACGAACGCTATTAAGCAACAAACATCCGGTTCTATCGTGCTTCAGAATGGTAAGTTTGATGGCGCAACACCGCTGGCAGGTACAATCAATCTCCAAGGCGGTTATTTCAAAACGAATACACCGGGTATTGCTATCCCAAGCGGCAAGAAAGTGCTGAATGTGCTTGCAGGCACGGAGTTCGCTGAAGGGTATCGTTATTTTATTGGCGATGATGCTACCGGTGTCGGCGTTTGCCGTATCGGTACCACTTCGTATGCAACTTTGGAAGCAGCGCTCGCTTATGCAAATAACAATCCGAGCCAGGATGTGGTGATTATCATGACCAATGACTACACTCTTCCTGCGGGCTATTATACTTTGCCAGCTCGTGCTACCCTTATCGTGCCGATGAGTGACGAGCAAGAGACCGGCTATGAGATTGTGAATCGTGTGTCTAATAACTCGGCTGCCCGTTTGGAATATCTTCAGCCATACGAGTTCCGCCGTCTGACGTTCGCTTATGGTGTAAATATGGATGTGCATGGTACGATTGAGTTGACTTGTACCCAGCGTGCCAGTGATGACGGTTATGCGGCTATGCCTCATGGCCCTTATGGTCACCTTGTGATGGAAGAAGGCAGCCACATGACTTTGCAGTCCGGTTCGCTCCTCCGCGCATGGGGATTCATGACAGGTAAGGGTGAAACCGATGCCCGTCGTGGCTCGAAAGTGCGTGAGCAGTTCCAGATGGGAGACTGGAAAGGTGGAGGAGAGTCGTTCAAAATGTTGGATGTCAGTACGAACCAGGGACGTGTATTCCCGATTTCCCAGTATTTCATCCAGAATATCGAATCTCCGGTTAAATACCACCCGGGAGCAATTCTGAGTACAACTACTTCTGTCTCTGCGGCGCAAAGTGGCTTGGCAGTAACGGCGATGGCAAATGATATTATTATTGTCGGTGTCAGCGGCGGTGATCCGGCGATGTTCTTTATGGATCAGGAAGCGGATGCTGAGAATACCTGGGTGCGTAAATGGTACGATGCAGAACATGATGTGCAGACATATGATGTCAATACCGGTGCACATATCGGTTCGATGGTACTTGATCTGGGTAAACTGGGTACAGCCCCATTAAAAATGAACTCCGGTATGTTTGTGCTACCGATAACCAATAATATGAAGATTCACCTCTTGAGCGGTTCCATGGACTTCACCCAAGTGACATCTTTATTGCCTGGTGCAGAAGTGGAGGTAGATAAAGAATCCACGGTAACAATCTATAGCAATCCGGATCCTGAGGTGTTCTCCGGTGCGCTGATTATCTACGACAAAGACCAATGGGGCGAGTATGCTAACGGCAAATGCATCGAATGTGTTTGGAATGATGAAGAACAAAAGTATGAAGATGGCATGGAAACGGGATATTATACAAAGGTCGTAAAATATTCACCGAGTTGGGACGGCGCGTTGGTAGCCGGCAAGCCTGCAAACGGAAAACCGACTGTGCGTCACGAAGATGCTTGTCCCGATGACGCATCCATCAATGTGCATGGCACTTTCGCTACCGGAGATGGTTGTCTCTTAACTACTGCCGGCGGGGCAAATATCTTCTCGTCTAACGAAGATGCCGGTACGTTTATTTGCTCGCAAAACCCACCGTCAGATGAAACATTAGCAGGGTTATATGTGCTTCCTATTAATAATAATTCTGTAGCAAAAAAACTATATCTCGCTAAGTTGAAGAACGGAAAGAATCATGATCCTCAATACACCGAAACTGCTGGTGCTATTCAAGGGTTAGCGTTCATCTATAGGGACGGTGCATGGCAAATGCCTATGATTCAGACCGCAAACGACATGATTGTAACATACAATTCCAACTGCTTCACTGCAGATGTAAGTATGATGACGTATCTTGCTCAGGTTTGCAATGTAACTGATTATAGTAGCCAACAAGCAATGTTAGCATCTCCGATGAAGGCAGATGTGAAGAACACGGTTGCTATCGTACATGCTCCGGATAATATCGCAGAGTTCCTTGCGGCAAAACCTTTGGCAGCACAAATGGCTCCGGGGGAGGAAATGACAGCTCAAGGATATGAATGGATGAAGCATAGCGATGCAATTTATCAAGGGAATGTAACATACAAACAGGCATTTGCTATGTATAAAAACCAGATTCAGGGAAGCGCCAACGCTATTAAAGAAGCAGGCTATGATTTTGGTGCTACAGTTCAGAAAGTCTATATCAAACCGCAAGAGTGGTTGGAAATTGCAGGAACGGCTCATCTTCAGCTTGGCATAGACGATGTAAGTTATTATGAAGACTTATATAACGAAGGAATAAGTGAAGGTCTATCCAATGATAATTATTCAAAATGTACTCAGGCTGTAAATGAGTATCTGGACTACATTGAGTCACAAAGAATGAATCCTGCTATTGTGTCCGTGGATGGCAATGCAGACCATACCTACTCCGATGCCGATGGCGCAGGAAGACTCTTTATCCTCATGGACGAAGGTTGCCAATGGTGGGAAGTAGAAAAGAAAGACAACCTATATCATTGTATCCATCCTCAGAACGATACCTATTATCATTGGGTGGCTGATGCTCCGGACCCTTATGATCCTGATTACATAATCCCTGGCCACTGGGAGGAACAACGCTTTACTATCACTTGGAAAAACTGGGATGGAACTATAATCAAAACCGGGAATGCGGATGGTGATGATGACGACGAATATTCTGTCACCTACGGCACGATGGCTGAATTCCTCGGAACCAACCCGACTCGTAAACCGGATATTGACTATACCTATGACTTCACGGGTTGGTCGCCTGAATTAGCACCTGTCACTTCCGATGTCACGTACACGGCAACATACGAGAAGAAAGAACGCAAATACACCATTACCTTCTTGCAGGAAGGCGGTGTGGAAATCGAACGTCAGTTCTTGCCTCACAACGCCGTTCCTGTCTGCGAGAATATGCCGACCAAAGTGGGACACACCCTCGTCTGGAATCCGGCTATTAGTCCTGTCATTACGGATCAAGAGTATACCGCCACATGGCTTGAAGAACTACCTGATAAATGGAAAGTGTCCTTTGTGAATAATGCTGGATATTTGTTACAGGAGGGAGATGTGCTCACTACAGACCATCCGGTATATAGTGGCACCACTCCTAAAAAAGAGAACGCGGATCATTCAGAGTATTCCAGCAATGAATATATATGTACCTTCAATGGCTGGAGTGCAGTCATAGATGGCGTAACGCAAACATTCGCTCCGGGTGCCGAACTGCCTTGTCCGACAGCTCCTACTACTTATACGGCTGTTTATACCCAGGAAAATAAAACTTATACCATTACTTTCAATAATGAGGATGGCGAGTTAATAGAAAGTCATGAGTATAAATATGGTGAAACGCCGGTTTGTTACGATATCCCGACCAAGAACAATACAGCACAATATTCCTATTCCTTTGCATGGACACCTCAGATAGAAACTGTAAGGGAAACTAAAACGTATACTGCCACATTTACTCCGGTTGAGAATATGTATACAGTAACGCTGTTGAGCAATCCTTCCGAGGCTTGTACATTCACAGGTGCTGGTATATATAAATATAATGCAGATGTAGCAATATCACAGACACCTAAAGATGGTTATAAATTCCAAAAATGGACAAATGCGACTGGTGACGATGTTTCTGAACTCCCAACTAAAGTTACAGAAGATATTAACCTCGTCGCTAACTTCCTGTTTGAGGGAACCGGCCATGAAATCACGTGGAAGAACTGGAATGGAAACGAACTGGTAAAGCAAACTTATAAAGAAGGTACTGCTACCACCTACACCGGCCAGATGCCTACCAGACCAGACAAGGATGGCTTGACTTATACTTTTGATGGCTGGTCGACGACGCAGGGCGGTGAATTGGCTTACAAGAACAATATGACGCCGAAAGCGACAGCACCGGCTACTTACTTTGCGCACTTTGCTGCTACGGAGATACCTGACTTAAATGTTACAGGCATTACTACCTTAAAAGAACCGGTGACGAAACGCAACCTCGTTATCACGTCCAATGGAAATTCATCGGGCCAACTGTTGAATCCTAATTATTTGACCATCACGGGCAATGCTTACTTCGACCTCACGCTTAATGCAAACGCCGAGACATGGTATGCCTTCGGCTTGCCGTGGCAGGTGAACACAAACGGTGGCATCTCCGCGGACGGACGTACTTTAGTCCTACAAAACAACTGCTATCTCCTTGAGTTTGATGGCGAACTTGCTGCTAATGGAGCTCTCGATCCTGAAACGCAAAGCACGTGGCGTTATGTCAAGAGTGGTATACTCCAGCCCGGAAAACTCTATATGATTTATCTGCGCTATCCTGCTTCTACTATTCGCTTCAAAGCCGCCGGCGCTGACTTGGTTAATAACACCATCACGTTAGAGGCCAACTCTTCTGATGATCCTACTGCTGATGCTAAAGCTGCCGGATGGAACGCAATCGCTAACCCGACTACTTGCTACGCAAAACTCGTATCTTCAGACATACCTTCCGGTAAGGGACAAGTATATGTTCCTGGAAGACCTAAGGATGGTACCGCGGGTGACCGGTATGACCCGATTACGCTCGCAGATCAACAACTCATCGTCGGACAACCGCTCTTCGTACAGATTTCGCCTTCAGGTGCAGGAACCATTGTGGCTAATAACTCCAATGTCTTTGCCGCTCCGCGTCGTGCGCCGCAGACATCAACAGAGTATGAAGTGCGTATCGCTCCGCATAATGGTGCTTATACCGACCGACTCTATATTAGCACTTCCGACGAAAAGGAGGATAAGTATATTATCGGACAAGACCTCGCTAAGATTAGCGTAGCTACCGGCGTCGCTCAGATGTGGGTGAACTGTTATGATGCCAAACTCTGCGCTAATGTGACCGAGATGATGAATAACCAGGCGACCTTCCCGTTAGGTATCTATGCACCTAAGACCGGACAATATACCCTCTCTACCGTCTCGACGACCGCAGACGATGAGGAACTGTATGTGACGATTGACGGAACACCGGTTTGGGACCTCGCAACTGGGGCATATACCATTGACCTCCAACAGGGTAATACTAACGAATACGGACTCCTTATTATCCGTCGTCCGGCACCGGAAGTAACGACCGGATGCCAGAATGTCGAAGCAAGTGAAAACGCTTCCGTTCGTAAAGTGCTCATTAACGGTCAGGTATTTATCCTCCGCGATGGTGCAGTTTATACCATCTTCGGACAAAAGGCTAAATAATGACTGCTGATAACTGATTACTGACTACTAAAAAAATACGATTATGAAACGCAAAAAATATACAGCTCCTCAAACGCAGGAGTACCAAATCGAAACAACAGGAGTCTTAATGGGCTCATTTCCGAACTATATGCCGTTAACTCCTGTAACTAATCCCTAATGGATTATTCTCGCTATAGGGCGTATGTGTCGTCGCTATGACGACTTATAGAAGTGTACGACCTGCCTCGTGGTTTCTCACCCGCGGTAGGTCGTACCTTTCACCCTTCACCCCCTTAAAACTATAACGGTAATAATAAAAAATGCGATTTCTTTTGCATATATCAAAAAATAGCACTACCTTTGCGCCGATGTAACCAATCAGAGATAAAAACAATAACGTCCTTATGACACTTTTTAACATACTCAACTATATTACCTGGGATGTCTCGCCTTTTATTTACGAAGGCGAGCATTTCGCAATTGGTTGGTACGGAACGCTCTGGACGCTTGGGTTACTAGGCATGCTTATCACTCTGCTTGTCACCTTCAAGCATGATGGAGTGCCATCGCAATTTGCGCTCATTACCTTCATGGTGTCACTAATCTGTGTCATCTTTTTCGGGCATATGTTTCAAGGCTTGTTCTATGAATGGCGTTATTTTCCGGATGACCCTGTGCATTTTTTAGGAACAGATTGGCACTATCGTAACTATTATTTCGAGCATCCGTGGAAATTCTTAGATTTTGCACATGGAGGCTTTGCCAGCCATGGAACAGTATTAGGAGTAATAGTATCAGGTTGTTTGGTTAGTAGTATACTGCCTTTAAATAAGTGGTGGGTGACAGACAGGCTAATGTTGGGTTTATGCATAATCGGTATCGCTGTGCGATTAGGTAATTTTATTAATGGAGAAATATGTGGTATAGAAACTATTTTTCCATGGGGGGTGATATACGACAATTCTCGTATTGCTATTCATCCAACCCAATTATACGAGGCTCTCACATATTTGATAGCTTTATGTGTAGCAATTTACTTGAATATTAGACCGCATGCCAAGAAAAATCAGGTCTTATTATCTGCCACTATTGTTTGTATTGTTATGCTTACAAGGATTGGAATAGAATTTATCAAAATGCCACAGATGCCCATAGAAAACGAATGGAGTTTTAATATGGGACAATGGTTGTCAATCCCGTTTGCAATATGGTCTGTATGGATGATTTTCTATTCATTGCATAATGACAAAACGTAAATTAGAAGTGAAACATCATCAGCATATACTTAACTTATTGGCACTCTTTGTTTTTGTCTTATTACTCATATGGCTTTGTGGCTTGGCAGAAACAACAATGTGGGTCAGTTATGGCAACTGGATGACTGCCGGTGAAATATTTGCCTTTGTAACAGCAAACAAATATGAATCAAGTGATGTCCTGAATTATTGCCTGCGATATGTATGGCCGTATTGGGTAGTTTGTTCTTTGATATATTTGGGGATAGGTGTATTGGTGTGGTGGTTGACGGTTATAAAAAATACTCGCCCCGCACACTATACTGCAATCGGAATTATTGTCTTCTTGGCTGTTCCTTTCTTTCTGCCGGGTGTTGCTAATTCACTGGCACACGAGATTGCCTGTGTGGTACGGCAAGTACGGAACATTGAGAAGCTTCAAAATGACAATGATAGTTTCCGATACAACTCCGTCCGTCAAGAACCGGTTGCAGGTAAAGAGATATATGTGCTGTCCCTCGGCGAATCGGTGCGTTATAAAAACCTCTCGCTGAGCGGTACGTACAATAGAGAGACAACGCCTTTGTTGGGAAAGCAGACAGAACTTGTGTTGTATTCGGATTATTACGCCAATGCCACGTTAACACAACATGCGCTACCTATGTTGCTCACAGATGTCGCGTGCAATAATTTCGTACAACATTTTAACAGGAAGACGATTGCTGCTGCATTCCAAGAGGCGGGGTTTACAACTGTTCTCATCAGTCATCGGGCGCAACTGATGAATAACGGCTATCATAACTATCTGGCGAAGGATTTTGACACGCTAATCTTTGTAAAACATGATAGCCTCATCGCACCGGAACTCGCCAACTTTGCGAAGAAGAATGAGAAATTGTTTGCCGTAACGCATTATTTGGGGAACCACATGTTCTACACCAACCGGACAGAAGATTGTCTTGTTTGGCGACCGGACTATAATGCAGACCCGAAAGCAAAAAGCGACAGCCTCTTCCTCAATGCCTATGACAACTCTTTGCTTTATACGGACAGACTGTTGAACAAAGAGATAGAAACGCTCAAACAGACGAAAGAAATATGCGCATGGTTGTTTGTTAGCGACCACGGCGAATATATCAGCCCGAAAGTCAGTGGACACGGGCACACCTATCATCCCACCAAAGAGGAATACCACGTCCCTTTGATGGTCTGGTATAGCGATGAATATAAAGAAGCATACCCCGAAAAGGTTGCGAACCTCATCAAACATAAAGACGAACCCGTTTGTGCGGACCATGTCTTCTGGTCTGTATTGGATATGGCAGGAATACGCATAGACAGCGCCTTGCAGCAAGATGGCATGTCTGTCTTCAGCAACACCCTGCTCCCGCATACCCGTACGCTCCTCCTCCCCGACGGCAAATCCGTCATGACACTGGATTAAAAAAGGTATCTCTATAAATAAAATTAACTTTTTCTTCATTTTCTTTCCATAATATTTTGTTATATCTAAAATTATTTGTACCTTTGCGGCGGATTTATACTATCATAAAATATAGTATAGTTATTCTACTGCTTTATTATAAGATATATTACAATTATGCCAAAGAGTACAATGGGAAATAATTTGCCGCGAAGAGCGGAGCAAAACCTGCATATAGTGGGAGAACAGATCCGGCTGGCGCGCTTGCGTCGGGATTTGAGTATCGCGCAGATAGCAGAACGGGCGAGTTGTAGCGAGTTGACTGTTATGCGCGTGGAAAAAGGAACTCCAACAGTGGCTATCGGTATATACCTGCGCATCTTATTTGCGCTGGGATTGGATGAGAGTATTCTATTCCTTGCCAAAGATGATGATCTGGGCCGCACGCTGCAGGATCTGGACTTGAAACATCGCCAAAGAGCATCTAAGAAATGAAATATATCCAAATCGATATGGACGCCAAGAGTCTCCCGCAGACAATGCCTGTAGGTGCGCTTGGCTGTGACATGATACGCGGCAATGCGGCGTATCAATGGGAGTACGATGCGCACTGGCTTCATGATCACCGAAATATTCAGTTAAGCGGAGATTTGTTGAATGCAGGTGGTTTGCAGTATGGCTCGGGACGTTTGTTCGGTTTCCTGCAGGACGCCATGCCGGATAGATGGGGCAGGAGACTGATTGACAAGCGCGAGCGACTGTTGGCATCGCAAGAAGGAAGAGTCGTGCGACGCCTGACGGATATTGATTACCTTACGCAGATTGATGATACGACCCGCATGGGAGCGTTGCGCTTACGCGAAGGAGAGCAATTATTAGGAACTCAGTTTGCCGATACGCCTGTTCCGCCTTTGGCTCATCTTCGAGAATTCGTGGACATGGCGCAGATGTATGAGCGACTGGATGAACAAGGCGGCGCAATTCGTGAGGAATGGCTGTTGAATTTGTATAAGCAGGGTTCCTCTTTAGGAGGTGCGCGTCCAAAAGCTAACGTGCGAGATACGGATGGGGCCTTGTGGATTGCTAAAATTCCTTCCGTCAACGACGATTATGATGTGGCGTTATGGGAGTTTTGGGCGCATAAGATGGCGCGTGTAGCAGGGATAGAAGTGCCGGAGATGCGATTGCTAACACTCCCGGGTCAGAAGTACCATACCCTGTTATCCAAGCGCTTCGACAGAGACGGAGAGCAACGCATTCATTTCGCATCTGCAATGACGCTTTGCGGATTGCAAGACGGGGCGGATGCAACAACCGGGAATGGTTATTTGGATATAGTCGATGTGATTGTGGGGAATGCCGGGTTTGCAGATCCGCAGAGCGCGCTGGAGCAGTTATACCGGCGTGTGGCGTTCTCTATATGTATCCGCAACCACGATGACCATTTTCGTAATCACGGCTTTTTGTTAACAGAAAAAGGGTGGATATGGTCTCCTGCTTATGACCTTAATCCGTCCGATTTTAACACACAAAGCCTGCTTGTCTCGCGCGATAGTAATGATTCCTCTTTAGAGGTGCTGTCGGCTGCAGCATCCGATTATTTGCTCAGTGCTACCCAAGCCGAGCGGATTCTTAACGAGGTGCGCGCTGCGATGACCAATGTCCGCCGAATTGCCGGTCAATGTGGCATCTCCGATCAAGAAATGGCGCGGTTCTTCTAACCTCTAACCCTATACACAAATAAATCGCATTTTGCTGCGATTTTTTTGTGTCCAATCCTTGCACAATTCAAAAAAAAGCAGTACTTTTGCAGCAGATTAAATAATATACTATTTATTAGTTGTATAAAACGACGATAAGAGATATAATAATATCTGTAACAAATGTATGAATTCGAGCAAATATCATCTGTAGAATTGATGGCGCAATTGGCACAACGATTACAGAGTCGCCGATTGGAGAAAGGCTTGTCTCGGCGGGCATTGGCGGACTTGTCCGGTGTGCCGGCGCCAACTATCGCGCGATTTGAACAGCATTATGCAATATCGATGCGTCAGTATGTGGACTTGGCGCTCGCGTTAGGATATACCGACCAGTTAACAATGCTCATGAAGGAGCCGATTTATAAGACGATGGAGGAATTGGAGACCATACGGCAAAATAAGGGTAGAAAACGAGGCAGGAATGAAGGTACTAAGGGATGAGTGAGTTAAGGAACATAAATAAACTAAATGTGAAATACCACGGTCAAATGGTAGGCTCGCTGATGATGTCGCCGGATAATGAGACGGCAGTGTTTTGCTATGATGACGAATGGCTGGCAACAGGTTTTTCGATCTCTCCGTTGGAACTTCCATTGGAGAGGAAATTGTTTATTGCGCCCCGCACTCCCTTCTATGGTAATTTCGGTATTTTCGAGGATAGTCTTCCGGATGGATATGGGCGGTATCTCTTAAACCGTATCCTGAAGAAAGAAGGTATAGATGATTTCGACCTTACGCCCTTGCAACGTTTGGCTATAGTCGGTTCTGCCGGTATGGGCGCACTATGTTACGAACCGGCGCAAGGTCTGATTAAGGATGCTATTCTTCCTGAATTGGATGAACTGCAGCAGTTGGCATTGGATGTGCTCTCGGAGAAACAGACAGAAGGGGCAGACGTGCTCTATTTTAACAGTGGAAACTCCGGCGGTTGCCGACCCAAGTGTCTGATGCGCGAGGATGGTAAGGACTGGTTGGTGAAATTCCGCCATACGTATGATCCTATGGATATAGGTAAGCAAGAGTACCGATATATGATGCTGGCGGAGCGATGCGGAATCGAGATTCCTGAGTGTCGGCTGATAAAGGGGAAGTATTTCGCCTCCCGGCGTTTTGATATAGCTGCGAATGGAGAGCGTCTCCATGTTGCTACAGCTGCGGCTATATTGTCAGAATCCATTAATCCTCCTCGAGCGGATTATAAGACCTTGCTGAGTTTGACCGGCTGGTTGACGCAATCCCCCCGGCAAGTGGAGCAGATGTTTCGCAGAATGGTATTCAATGTATTGATACAGAACAAGGATGACCATGCTAAGAACTTCTCCTTCGTCTGGCAGAACGGAACCTGGTGTTTGGCTCCTGCTTACGATCTTCTTCCTTACCCGGAAGGCTATCATGGCCAGCATGCTACGTCCGTGATGGGCAAAGGACTTCCGAACGAGGAAGACATGATTGCAGCCGGCGAAACGATACGTATCCCCGCGCGCCGAGCACGCTTAATAATAGAGGAGATAAAAACAAAGATAACAGATTCATCTAACCCCCTAACCCCCTAACCCCCAACCCATGCTCCTATCTGACCACATATTTACGCCTAATCTGCGCTATGAGGCGCATCAGATGATTTACACCAAGGCGGGAGACGAGCCAATCGTGCTGACCGGTGTTCTTGGAGCAGCCGTGCTGTCGGCGTTGCTCGTTGATACAGATGAGGGCAACGCGCGCGGCATAGCTATCGATACGGATGCCGAGCGTCAGGCTTGGATTGTCCAATACGAACGCGAAGTAAGGCGCGACGACTGGGGATATCTTCACGCCGAGGTAGAGCAACTGAGCGACTCGTATGTTCAGTTGGCTTCCGGCGAGGTGCAACTTTCGGATATCTGTCCGAATATTCGGCTGCATGACTTGGCGCTGCAGTTGCTGGATATGTATATGAATCACCTTGTTCGCGAGACTTTTGGTGCGCATATCTGGGAGGCGGTGCCATGGCGCATGCCGTTTGCCCAATGGCTATGGGACGCCTCGCAGGTGGAGGGGCGGCGGCAAACCTTCCTTCATACCGACTGGACGCATGCTCCGCAGGTCTATGCCTTAGCCGAGTCAATAGACGAGGATAGTTCTCGCTCTTGGACGTTTGAGGGCGAACAGGCGGCAGACCTCATGGAGCAGTATGTACAATGGTTAGACGAGCAGTATGCGCTTATGAAGGGCGAACAACCCGGAACGAAAATCACTCAAGCTGACCGCAATTTCATCTTCGAGCAAGAGAGCGATTGGGCTTTCTTGTCCGAAGCCGTTGCGTCATTAGACTCGTCAGCGCTGAAAGAGTGGCAGCAGTGGAAGGACGCCTGGA
>ODAI010423266.1_pt1 | contig 58318 bp, 60 predicted proteins | sample 1539321 | NCBI WGS metagenome assembly ODAI01 (sample SAMN02144231, study PRJEB22623) | gut metagenome | biome: sheep rumen | host: Ovis aries | place: New Zealand | reverse complement strand
TCGACTTGCATGGCTTAATCGAATCCCAATAGCAGTAGCTTCCGCCAGGATCAAACGGATTTACACACAGTAAATCAAATTCCAAAAGCGGAAAAAAAACACACTGTTTCTATAGAAGTATAAGTAAACAAAATAAAGGATAATTATTAATAATTAGCGTTTATATGACACTATGTCATACACCACAAATGATTACAAATAATCATTCTACACTTCGCGTTAACATACATCAAACTAAATCGTCAAAACGACTTTACTTTAGCTCTCATCATCATCATTTATAGCTACAATTGGAAATGCAACCATCATAACAATGAACAATAATTCACTTGTTCAGGTCATCACCGTTATGTGTTGTAGCACATACTATTGTCATCAAACCATTTCAATCAATTTAATTAGAAAACTTTGCAATATATTGTTGTTGTCATGTAGAATACAACTAAATACTAATAAGAATAAAATTACTAATTAGGTTAATATGAATTAATATTTTTTAGAAAAAACTAATTTTAAGTGTTTAAATGAAAGGTATAAAGATTATTAAAAAAGAAGCTAACACATTACGTAAAATATTAATTAATGAAAAACAGCTTTGTACTGAGTATAAAGTTAGAAGTGATGACGATTTTGTTTACTTTCCTCTTATTGATGATTATAATAAAACATTAATTAATGAAATTGAATCAGAATTCAATGTTAAAGTTGAAGACCATAACTTTGTAGAAGCTCAATACAGACCTAAAAATTTCATGGATTATCTTGACAATAAAATATCTGAAAAAGATCTGGAAGAAATAAGAAAATCTTTTGATGTGATAGGTGATATTGTCATACTTGAAATTCCACCAGAATTAGAGGACAAGAAAAAGATTATTGGAGAAGCTGTTCTTAATTTTACAAAAAGAAAAAGTGTTTATTATAAGAAAAGTAAAGTCCAGGGAGTTAGACGAACCAGAGAACTTGAATATCTTGCAGGTATTGATAACCTTGAAACCATACATAAAGAATTTGGAATCCGTTTTAAACTGAATCCATCCACAGTATATTTCAGTCCACGATTGGCAACAGAAAGATCACGTATTGTCAATGAAGTTAATGATGGTGAAACAATAATAGACTTTTTCGCAGGTATAGGTTCGTTTCCAATAAGTATTGCACATGTAAAAAATGCACTCATATACAGTGTTGACATTAATCCTGAAGCTTTCAAGTATGTTAATGAAAACATTAAACTCAATAAGTTGGTTGGCCGGGTTATTCCTATTGAAGGTGATGTCAGAGAAGTTATCAAAGAGTTGCCTATGGCAGACAGAATTCTAATGAACTTACCCGGAACCGCAAAAGATTTCCTTGATATTGCTGTGAATCATCTGAAACCTGGTGGAATATTGAATTATTATGAGTTTTCATCCAATTATGAAATGGTTTTAGAAAGAGTGGAAAAAATTGCTTTTCCTAGAAAGACTCAGCTTATTGATATTAGGAAGGTCAAGTCCCAAAGTCCGGGAGTTTGGCATATCGGGTTAAGTATAAAAATAGAATAAAGAAGTTATAATGCTTTCTTTATACCTTCTTCTGTTATAATTCCAGTTATCAAATCCGATTCTACTATGTCGAATGCCGGATTTTCTACTTTTGTTTCTTCTTTTGAAATGTATTTTCCATTTATTTTCAATACTTCATCGGAATTTCTTTGTTCTATTGTTGTGTCGAATATGTTGTTTTCAAAGTCAAATGTACTTATAGGTGCTGCTACATAAAATGGCACATCATACCTCTTTGCAGCAAGTGCCACCATCAGGGATCCAATTTTGTTAGCAACTCCTCCTTTTGCTACCCTGTCTGCTCCAATGATTACCTTATCTATTTCACCCTTTTGCATCATGTGTCCTGCTGCACCATCTACTATAAGTCTTACAGGAATATTTTCCTGTTGCATTTCAAATACGCTTAATCTTGCACCTTGAAGTACGGGTCTTGTTTCGTCACAAATTACATTGATGTTTTTGTTACTTTCATTTGCCGCTCTTATGACACCTAAAGCTGTCCCGTATCCTGCACATGCCAAAGCACCCGCATTACAGTGGGTTAGTATTGTGTCGTTTTTGTCTATGACTTCATTACCATACTGTCCAATTTTTTTGTTTATTGAAATGTCATCCTTTTCCATTTGAATTGCAGTTGATAATGCATCATTACCTTCTTTTACACTTTGAAGTACTTTGTCAACAGCCCAGAACAAGTTTATAGCTGTTGGTCTTGCCTGTTTTATTTCTTTGGCTGCAACATCCAAATCAACTGATTGAATTTGTGCTAATGCCATTGCATATGCTGCTGAAACACCTATTGCCGGTGCTCCCCTGACAACCATAACTTTTATTGCTTCAATTGCTTCTTGGTATGTTTTACATTCCACATATTCTATGGTATGTGGTAGCTTTCTTTGATCCAAAAGGTGTAAAGTATCATTTTTCCAGTACATTGTTTCAATCATAAAAACTTTCTCCATAATTGTTATTAATTCGTTTTAAAAAAAAAATATAAAAAAATAGTTAATAGTGACTATTTGGCACTATGTTAAGTGAATGGTCTTCACCATGTTTTCCGGGGATACCGAATGCGTCAGCTCTGCATTGTGTACAAGCTCTGAATACTGGAAGATATTCTTCAACTTGTTGTCTTACATCACTAAGAACTCCACATCCCGGCCGTGGAATGTCTTTGAATTTGTTTAACGGTATCAGCGGAAGTACGTTCATTATAGAAGCTCCCTTACTTTTTACTACCTTGGCTATTTCCACTATGTGTTCATCGTTTATTCCTGGAATGAGAACACTGTTGACCTTTATGATTATTCCCCGTTCAGAGAGCAATTCAATTCCTTTCAATTGATTTTCCAGAAGAATCTTAAATCCTTCTTTGCCATGATAGATTTTTCCATGATATTCAATATCATCATATATTTTAGCGCCTATATCCAGGTCTACTGCATTTATTGTTATAGTGACAGTTTTTACTCCTGCTTCTTTGATTTCATCGGCATAATCAGGCACTAATAAACCATTGGTACTCATGCACAATATCAAGTCAGGAAATTCATCACGTACTTTTCTAAATAATTTCAGTGTATCAGGATTTTCCAGTGAATCTCCAGGTCCTGCTACTCCTATAACGTTTATCGGCATTTTTTCAACGGTATTACGAATATGTTCCATTGCCTGGTCAATTGTCATTATACATGATGCTACGCCAGGTCGGTTTTCTTTTTCATCCAGTTTTCGTGTGCAGAATCCACATTGTATATTACACTTCGGCGCTATTGGAATATGGATTCTACCAACTTTATCATGTATTTTTTCGTTGAAACATGGGTGTGCTTGAGTTACATGAGCAAAATGTTTCATATCATGTTTTGTCATGAAATCCCCTCATTTGTTAGATTTATTGATTTCTAACTTCTTCAATTACTTCATTAAATTTCTCGTTCCATTTTTCGTCAATAATCTCATCACTACTCATGATACATATCATGTTATCGTAACTTCTGTTTTTGGTCATACGGAATCCTTCAGGCATTACTCTGAATAATGCATCGTAAACTTTTCGTTTAAGTTCTCTTGACGGATCCACAACTATTAAATCTTTTGGATTGATGGTGGGATTGGTTATTTCTATTTTATAACGGTCAGGTTGTGCGACATTTACCCTGCCCTCTTTTATCCACAATACCCTTAATAAATCCGGAAGATAATTTTCGTTTTCTATCAATATCTTTAATATTCCATTGTCCATTTTATAGCTGGCCATATCTGTAAGGTATACTGGCTGAGATGTTTTTTCCAGTTTCACAACCCCAATAAATAAAGCCTCTCTGGGATCAATGAATATTTTAATAGCGCTTATTGCTCTGGCTAATTTTAAGTCTTGAAGTGTATGTCTGAGCAATGTGTCATATACTTGTGCACCTACTTCATCATAACACTCTACATACATATACTACAACCTCCAAGATTTTATTGGAATCTTTTACTGTCGTCAATATCGGTATCCTTAAGACCGGATACTAACATTGCTGCACCTACTGCACCAATATACTGTGAATAATCAGGTACTATTACTTCTATTCCACCGAGGATGTTTTGTACTGCATCAACTAATCCGGCAATCAGTGATGTTCCACCCACTTGTATTAATGGTTCACGCACATCAATTTCCTGTAATTGCTGTTCATATACCTGTTCAGCTACTGAATGACATGCTGCACTTGCTGCATCTGCTTTTGATGCTCCGCCTGCCAATGTTGTTACAAGATCCTGAATACCGAATACAATACAGTAACTGTTTAATATTGCGTTTTTATAGTTTCCTTGTTGTGCCAGTGGCCCTAATTCTGTAATGTCCACACCTAAACGTTGACTTGTCATGTCAAGGAAACGACCTGATGCTCCGGCACAGATACCTCCCATGGTAAAGTTATCAGGTATACCGTTGTTTATGGTAATTACCTTGTTATCCATTCCACCTATATCAAGAACTGTTGCTTCACCTCTTTGTGCATCTGCCAGATATACTGCTCCTTTACTGTTTACTGAAATTTCTTCCTGTATAAGTTTTGCACCCATTGATTTTCCAATGGTTATACGACCGTATCCTGTTGTTCCTATGGCTTCAACATCATCAAGTTTGTATCCTGTACCTTCCAGTGCCTGTCCTATAGCATCGTTTGCACAGCCTATGATATCACCGGTTTTTACCCAGCCGGTTCCGATGATTTCATCATTTTCCATAAGTGCTACTTTTGTTGTTGTTGAACCACTGTCTATACCTAAAGTTAAACCTTCCTGTTTTTCACGTGCAAGGATACTTTTTCTTGATACAACTGTTGTTAATGCTTCCATACGGATGAAAAGTTCTGATGCTTTGGTTTTTTCAGTAAATGAATATGTAACTACAGGTAAATCTGTGTAGTTTTGTATAAGTCTACGTACTTCATTTCTTGCAATAGCTGCTTCGGCACATCTGAAACATGTACATATAAATACTGCATCTGCTTCGTTTTTTCCTTCAACCAATGACATTGCCCTTGCAATCATCAGTTTAAGACTGGAACTTGCACAGCTTAATCCAAATTTTTCATAAGCTTCATCAATGTCATCTAAATTAACATCAGGCATGACCATTTGTGCACCGAATGTTGCAGCTGCCTTTTCGATTTCCTTTTGTACACCACTATATTCTGTACCACAGGACAATTGTGCTATTTTAATCATCGGATTCATCCTCCACTTCTTCTTTCAAGTTGTCTAAAAAGGTATTTATTTTATATACCATTTCCACAGTATCTTCACGGCTGGTTGGATAATCCAATTCAAGTACTGGAATATCTTTTCTTCTTAATGAGAATACTGTAAGTTCTGAAGATCTGGCACATCCTACACATCCAAATCCATATGGTGCTTCATTCATGATAATTGCTGCTTCAGCTTCTTCAATAATCGGACCAAATAATGACATTCTACCACGCACTCCAGATGGAACCTCAATTGCAGCATATTTTAATCCGCTGATAGGATCATCTTCAGTCATGTTAAATGGTGGTGCATCAAGATCAGGAGATGTTACCTTCTGTTTCATTTGATTTTGAACCACTAATGGTTCATGTCCACTCCTAACTATCATATCAGCAAGTATCATTGAGTTAGGTGGAAATATTGCGACTTTCATAATATAACCTCGTTTTATTATTTTTTTACCTGTTAAAAGACTATTTTTTAGCTTCGATTTCTTTTACAATTTCTGTAAATTCATCTAATGGAATTTTCTTAGGAGGTGTTAAATCTACGTGTTTTGGATGTTCTAAAGCATAACTGACATCAGGCAATAGTTTATATTCTGCTTCAATTTGATGAAATCCTTCCCTTGCTCCACCCCTTTTTGCACGACATCTTCTAGGGTCTCCAGGTGGAAAACCTCTAAATTTAATGAAAATATGGGTTGGATCCAGTTCCCTTACACGTTCAACAGCTTGCATTACGCAATCAGGTTCACCGTTTAAATTTGCCCCATAACATGTTAAACGAATGTTAATTGGCAATTCCAGTAAATGTAAGAAATTAAATAATTCTTTTGAACTTACTGAACAACCAGGACCTAAAATTACCATACGGGTAATCTTATTTTTTTGGTCTGAATCCCTATAAGTACCATCACCCATAGGAATATGACAAAATTCAGTATCAATGTCCTCATTTTTCTTTGACATAGACTGTATCTCCTTCTTTAAATGCTTTTAGATTATCAAACCCACTTACAACCTTACCAATAATATTGGTACTGCCGAATGCTTCTCCTGTAGGTCCAAATTCTTTGTTATCAACAAACCTAATACCTATATTTCCTATGTGTTTACATGCCATGTTACTTATACAGATATCCCATGCATGAACCACATCTTTAGGTGTTTTTTCAGGAATCAAACCTTTTGCTTCCTTTTTAACCGCATTGAACATTAAAATATCCATTTCTTTAATGGCCATATCTACTCTTAAGTGTCCTACATCACCATCCAACAATCCGGTGATTTTTCTAAAGTACCATACCGAACTTGGACTTTCATCCTCATATAATTCTATTTCAACAAATTCCTGAGGTGGAACACCCAATGTTTTAATGGCATTTGATTTGCTAATTTGTAATGTATAATTTGGTTCTTGAGCAACTATGACAGCATCATCATCAGTTACACCGTCTCTTTCGTGTTCAATACCTAAATTACTTAAATATTCATCAGCTTCTTTTTGTGTAAGTGCAACTGTAGATATTTTTTGAGGATTTGTCAAGACGGTAACTTTTTCATCTTGATTTACAATATCCAACACTTGTATACCCTTGGTTACATAACCTATAATGTTATGTGTAGGAACTGAAACCCTATCTTCACGGTATATGTATACTCTACCTACTCCATTACCCTGATTTCGTAATGTTACTGCACCACGTTTTCTCTTTTCTATTATTTCGGAATCCTTCTCCAATCCTTTTAAATGATTGTTTCCTATGAAAGTTTCAGATTCATAGTCAACCTTGAAAGTTCCATGTTCAATAATTTTCAGGAAATGTTCAAATGACATTGGAGCTTCAGGGTTTGCTTCAACTTCAATGTAAGTGTATAATTCATTTCCTTCTTTGAGTTGTGTGGAGAAATCTGTTACTGAAGCACTGTTTATAACACTTTTCCTTTCAATAATTGGTTCTATATTGATGACTTCATCAGTATTTTTTAATTTGGAAATGTTTCTTTTTCCACCAACTACTGTAGCTAAAACACCTTTGTTATGATCAGGCACACCATAAACAGCTTTATGTTTAGCTTTGGAAAAAATGATGTGTGTAGCTTCGTTTGAAAAACCAGATAAACTGATTATTACATCCCACCTATTGTATAAATACTCCTCCTCTGTAGGTTCCAGATTTGATACAATAGATCCCATAGCTACTTCATGTGATGTCGTCCATCTAATGGCTGTACCGATAAACTCCTTATAATTATTCTTCCAGAAATCGGTTAATATTTCGGCATCTTCAACCAATTCAATAATTATACTTCCTTGGGTAGTCGTGATTTTATATTTGTTAACATGACTTTCCAATTCTTGTCTACCTTCAATTAAGGCAATAGCAGAACCTTCAATGTAAGGTGCATTAGACAGTTTAATAACATCTTCAACAGTTGAACCAGCATCAACATCCATTTCAACATCATTGACTTTAACTTGCATTTTTTCGCCTCAATCTAGAAGCAACTTATTTAATGTAATTGCTTCTTATTTTTTTAGAAATTTATGAAGTATTTCTATAACTTTTATTTATGATTTTAATAGTATTAATAGATTTAAAATTAAAATAGTTATAGCAAATATTAAAAAAAGATTTAAAAAAAGGAGGTCATATCAAATTATTATTTATCCTCAGAAAAACCCATGATTATTTCTGAATTGAAATCAAATACTGTTTTTTTATCATTTTTGTATGACATGGATAGCTGATGATTGTCAGTCACTTTTCCAATGCAATTGGCATTTATATGTTCCTTATTTAACATACTAATTAATTCATCCGTATTTTCATCAGAAGCTGTTAAAACAAATGCACTTCCAGGATACATTTTTAACCAGCTTATCCAGTCCATGGATTCAGGTTTTGGAATGGATTCTAATTCAATGTGAGCACCACTATTTGATGCTTCAAGTAACATACCCAGTGTTCCGACAATACCGGGATTACTTATGTCCTTACATGAATGAACCAAATGCTTTTTAGCTATGGTATTCATTATTTTTATCTGATCCTGAACATATTTTGGTGATTTGTCACTGGTTGTATCCCAGTTTATTTCCGTACCCGGATAGACGCTACCATCCAAATCAATTGCCACAATTACATTGTCATCTACTTTTGCACCGCAACTTGGCAGAATGTCATCTTTTCCCACAATACCACTTATTGCAACATCCAATGCTTCATAAGGCGTATCTGGATGAGTATGTCCCCCAACCATTGGAACTCCGAATTTTTTGACACCTTCATTAATTCCGTCCATTATCTGTTCTGTAATTTCATTATTTGAAGATGACAAAACGTTGGTCATTCCCATTGGAATTCCACCCATGGCGGCTATATCATTTACGTTCACCAACACTGAACAATAACCTGACCACCATGGATTAATATCCATCAGGGATCCCCATATACCGTCAGTAGCCATTAACATTAACAAATCATTGCCAATATCAATTGCTGCGGCATCGTCACCGAATGCTAAATGAACATTTCCTGAGATGTTGTATGTATCCTTAAGTTTTTCTCTGACATCTGCAATAGACCTTTTACGAGTTACTCCTTTAAAAGTTCTTATTGAATCTATAATTTCATTAAAATCCAAAAAAATTCCTTCCTAAAAAATGAATTAATATAATATTATAATATTTCTTAAAGTAACTTATTATAATTGTTTATCCACGATTTTATATTTTAATCCTGAATTATCCACCACTTCAAGTATCTGTTCCTTAACTTGTTCAATACTTTCTATTTTCATTGATTCTTCGTTTTTAAATATTTTTTCATGTATCAAATTACCGATAATATCATCATATCCTGATTGAAGTTGAATTATGAGTGATTCATCCAATTTGAATCCTTTTAACACTACTTTATCCAAATCACCATCAGTAATGCCTATTATTGGAATGTTAAATCTGTATAATATATCAGAGGATAAAAGGGTTGTGTCATCACCTATCGAAACCAGAACATCCGCAGTATTATATTTATAGATATCTTCCGCAGCATGATTCAAGAATACTGCAATCAATTCCTTGTTTGGACGATGTTTGATTGATCTTGGTTTGATGTTTTTGGTGGTTCTTAAGAGTCCTGTTTTAATTATTGCCCGGGTTAAATCAACAGAACCTAACTTTTCAATCCCGTGTTCTTTTATTTGTCCACCTATCATCTTGGTAATGTTGTTGTTCTCTGATATGATTGTTAGATTATCATCTGTAACCTTACCTATAATAATACCATTCATCATAATGTTTTCACCGGGGGAAACTCCGGCAACCTTACGTTTGACAACATTGCCCCGAGTGTCAAAACCTGTTAAACTCCTCACAAGATCGGTAGCCTCATCTGAGGAAATGATTTTCAATGACAATCTTTCAGACATAATATTCAACAGGTCATTATTGTCAAAATCATTCCATTGAATTATAACCCCGTCATCTTCAGAGGGTCGTTCAATCTGGATTAAATTTATATCCTTACCTGCGTTGTTTAAAACCTTATAACCAAAGGTGTGTCCCGTTACATTGGATTTCCCATAGTTCAATAGAAAAAGTACGTCATTGTCCTTTGACAATAATTTGATGGACTGACTTGGCAGTAACTTATCCTCAATGTTTATTAAATTTTCCAAACAGGCATCAATAACTGCTGTTCTACCCATTGTTCCACCAAGTCTACAAGTCACTTCACCATACTCTTTTAAAATGCTGATTATTTTCTCAGCACACCCCGAATCAATGATTCTTGGACCGTGCACTATAACACCTATTTTCAATGATTTCATAATATGACCCGCTAATAATTACTATGTGCATTCATACGTTTTCTGATGATTGGAGAACCACAAATATCACATTCTTCCAAAGTCGTGTCGGCAGGATATTCCTTTCTGCAGCCCTTGCATACTTTTTTCCATTGAATCGTATTTTTAATTCCCTTTGTTCGTACAGATTTGAACCTTAAATTCAGTAGTTTTAAAGTGTTTTGCATGGAATAATCATCCGTTACAGTTATAACTTCATCACCATCACGTTTATGTTTTAGTGCCAGTGCAACAATATCCTTATCTGTTTGGGATAATCTTGTGAAATCACCACTATCCAATAAAACCTTTTTTATTTCATCATCCGTGGAATAATCAACATCTTCAATTTTTATTAACCCCTCCCTGATGCAATTGTCCAAGAGGATTTCAGTATTAATATCCTTGATTTCATTAACTGTTGAAGAGGTCATTAAATTTAATGAATCTTTCGAATAAAAACCATTAATTAACCCGGAAGCATCCAATATATATACTTTCATTTTTTCTAAATCCTTCTATGTTGATAATATTATATTTGTTGTGGATAACATATAATTTAAAATAAATTTATATATTATTTTCTATTAGAATTATTATATGAAGTGATTAATATGCGTTTGTTAAATGATATTATAGGAAAGGAAATAGTGGACGGTTCTGGAAATGTTATTGGAAAAGTCAAAGACATTGAAATAGATCCCTCTTCAAAAATACTCGACTCCATAATCATCACAAAAAGTGAATCTCGCAAAAAACTAATGTCAACAAACGAAGAAGAAAAAATCCCGTTTGAAATGATTAACGGGATTGGGGATAAAATCATGTTAAAAAAGGATTTGAAAGATTCTCTTGATAATATAATCAACATATAAAAGGGGGAATAGATTTGGTAAACTATAAAGATAAATTATTAAAACTATTAAAAGAAAACGATGTTATAAAATTTGGTGATTTCACATTATCTTCAGGTAAAAAAAGTGACTATTATGTGGATATGAAAAAGGCAATTACCATGCCAGAAATACTTGAAGCCGTAGCTTATTTGATAACTGAAAAGATAGAAAAAGAAAATATTGACAAAATAGCAGGTCCTGCTTTGGGTGCTGTACCAATAGCAACCGCAACATCTTTAATATCAAAAAAACCTATGCTGATGATAAGAAAAGAAAAAAAATCTTACGGTACCAGCAAACAGATAGAAGGGGAACTCATTGAAAACGACAATGTGGTAATTGTTGAAGATGTGACAACCACTGGTGGTTCACTACTCAAGGCCATAAATGTTATCAATGAAAACGGTGGAAAGATAACCGAAGCATTTGTCATAGTAGACAGAGAAGAAGGAGCAAAAGAAACATTTGAAGAAAATAATATTAAATTTACACCGTTACTTACAATTACAGAATTTAAAGAATATTTAAACTCAAATTAATGAAAAATATTAATAATTAACAACGATATAAAAGTATTTAAGAAATAACTAATGGAGACAAAATATGAACGCTAAAGATTTACTGGGAAAAAAAATTATTGATAAAAAAGCAAGAGACCTTGCAAAATTAGCAGAAATAGAACTAGATATGAATACATTTACCATTGCAAAAGTATACGGTTCAATTGGAAATCCACTTAGTAAAAAATATTACGAAATAACCTCAGACAAAATCCTTGCTGTAGGAGATTATGTTCAAGTATCCAATACAATAGAAGAATTAGAAGACGAATTACTAGACAAAATTCCAGAATCTGAAGGAAAAAATGTTAAAGTTAATTCATTAATCGGAAAAACTGCTTTGGATTCAGAAGGAAACGTAGCTGGAAAAGTCAGTAACATAGACCTTGACTTAGAAAAATTCGAAATCGCAGGATTTAACATATCCGAACAATCCTCATCATTTATGAAAGCCAATAAAGAAAACGAAATTACAAAAGATGACATTACAAGCATCGGAGATTACATAATAATCAATAAAGTATTTACAGAAGAAAAAGAAGAAGAACCTGAAAAATCAGAAGATTCTGTAAATATAGATATAGAATAAATAAGATGCTTAATCTTATTTTTCAACTATTTTTTTTAGTTCAGCCAAATTGCTTTCAATGAATTTTGCGGCTTTTGGTTCTGATAATTGTTTATACTGTTTTTTACCTGATTTATCATAGGCTTCTTTAAGTAATGCCTGAATTTCTGAAACCTCAGAATTTAATATTATATCTAATTGTCTTTTTTGAGTTTCATTTAAAGTATCCAATCTTGAAACGATTGTGGATTCAAATTTAGAAATTAAATTTGAATTTCTTCTTATCATAGTTCCAAGTAATAAAGAAGGAACTTTACCTAAAACAAATTCATATCGTTGAATATCTTCATATGTGATTTTTTCTTCGGACATATATTCACCTTGTTATTAGGTATATATCATATAAGTAATATTTTTTATTAATTTTCTAATACAATACTGATTTTCCAAGGACATAACATATCCCAATTAAAGATTTTCATAACAGCACGGTTTTTTTATGAGCAACAAAAATTAATAAGAGATGTTTTATAAAAGTTATATTAATAACAACTAAAGGAAGTTAACAAATAATGTTTTGGGATGAAAAAATTGAATGTATGTCTCAAGAAGACATGGAAGAATTACAATTAAAAAGATTACAAGATGTTGTAAAAACAGCATTTAACAAAGTACCTTACTACCATAAACGATATACTGAAGAAGAAGTTTATCCTGAAGATATAGAAACTCTTGCAGATATTGAAAAACTACCTTTTACTACAAAAACTGATTTAAGAGCTTCATATCCTTTTGGTCTATTTGCAGTTCCGCAAAAAGACATTATAGAAATTCACACATCTAGTGGTACAACAGGAAAACCTACAGTTTCAGGATATACTGAGGAAGACTTGGACATCTGGGGAGAATTAATTGCCAGAGGATTTACCATGATGGGTGTAGATGAAAACGACATTATCCAAAACACCCATGGTTATGGTCTTTTCACAGGCGGATTTGGAGTGCATTATGGTGGTCAAAAAATAGGGGCAACCGTAGTACCGATATCAACAGGACAGACATTAAGACAAATTGAGTTGATGAAAGATTTTCAAAGTACCATGCTGATTTTTACACCATCATACGGATTGCATATTGCTGAAGAATTAAAGGCCATGGGTATCACCCCTGACGATTTAAATCTTAAAGTAATAGGTTTCGGTTCTGAAAGTTGGACAGATGAAATGAGAAAACAGATAGAAGAAAAATTCCAAACACCTGCATATAACATATACGGACTAACAGAAGTTATGGGACCTGGAGTAGCTATGGAATGTAACCAACAAAATGGATTACACCTGAACGAAGATCATTTTTACCCGGAAATTATTGATCCTGTAACAATGAAACAACTTCCTGAAAATCAGTCAGGAGAATTAGTTCTTACAACTTTAACCAGAGTAGGTATGCCTCTAATAAGATTCAGAACAAGGGACGTTACAAAGATACGCCACGAAAAATGTGGCTGTGGAAGAACTCTAGTTAAAATGGACAAAATTACAGGTAGAACAGATGATATGCTTAAAATTAAAGGTGTAAGCGTATTCCCATCACAAATTGAAAAGGCTTTACTTTCAATTGAAGGAGTAGAACCTCATTACCAGATAATATTAACAAGACCTGACGTATTAGATCAAATAGAAGTTAAAGTTGAAGCATCACCAGATATTTTCTTTGACAACGTAAAAGAACTTGTGGGTATTAAGGAAAAGTTATCCCATGCAATTCATGATGAAATAGGCTTAAGAGTAAACGTGACACTGGTAGAACCAAAAACTATCGACAGAGTAGAATCTGGAAAAGCAGTAAGAGTAATTGATAATAGAAATAAATAGGAAGTGACTTTATGGCAGAAAAATATGTCGACCAATTATCCATATTTTTAGAAAACAAAGAGGGACGTTTATTACATATCTTAGACATTATTGAGAAATTAAATATAAATATTCGAGCTTTATCTCTTGCAGATACTTCTGAATTCGGTATTCTCAGATTAATTGTAACTGATCCAGCAAAGGTTAAGGAAGAATTAGAAGAAAATGATTTTATTGTAAAAATTACGAAAGTAATAGCTGTATCAATCAGTGACGAACCTGGAGGATTAAACCAGGTATTAAGAATTTTAGATAAAAATGAAATAAATCTTGAATATTTATATGCTTTTGTTGAACAAAAAACTTATAATGCAATTGTAATATTAAAATTAGAAAATAATATGGATGAAGGATATAAAATATTAGAAGAAGGAAATGTGAATATCATATCTCCTGAAGAGATTTATTCAATATAACCTTCATACTCTTTTTTTTATAGACAAGAATTATATCCTTCCTCGAATGCTATTAAATTTATTTCAATAGATTTAGGTGGAAGATGGTTTTTCATCATTTCTATTACTTCTTCTTTGTTAAGTGGGAATGTGGAGATTGCAGTTGCAGCACCCAACATTGCCATATTCATTGATAATGGATGCCCTGCGTTGTTTGCTATTTCATTTGCATCAATAGCGTAAACTTTTTCTACTTTTGATTCCAGCTCTTTTATAATCTCATCAACATCCGGATAATCAACATCCTGCTGATTGATTGTGGATGGAAGTACAGGTGAAACATTTGTAACTATTATTGAATTTTTATTTGATTTAGGTAGAGCTCTTAAAGCTTCCACTGGTTCAAAGGACAGTATTAAATCTGCACCACCCTCCTGAATTATAGGACTCTGGTCTTCACCGATTTTTAATTCTGTTGAAACTACTCCTCCCCTTTGACTCATTCCATGTATTTCACTCATGACAACATTCATGTCTTTAGATAATGCAGTTTCACCTATTACTATTGATGTTTTAATGATACCTTGTCCACCGATTCCACAAATATAAATATTATATACCATTTTATCTACTCCCTCTTGGATATTGCATTTGTAGGACATACCTGAGTACAAACTCCACATTTATTACATACTTGGTCTATTGTAATCATTCCATCTATTTCATTGATACTTGGACATGCTAACTTGTCTACACATATGTTACAATGGACACATTTGTCATTGTCAACAACTATGCTGTATTTTCTTTCCTTAATCTGTTTCTTGTTAATTAAGTTACATGGATATTTGGCTATGATTACTGAAACTCCGTCATAATCGAGAGCTTCTTTGTAAACTTCAATCATTTCTTTAACATCCAAAGGATTGACTTTTTTTACAAAACCGATTCCTATTGATTTTACCAATGCTTCTATTGAAATTGCAGGTGCATCATCACCCATACCATCAACAGGTATTCCAGGATTTGTTTGACCACCGGTCATGGCAGTAATCCTGTTATCCAATATTACCAATGTGAATTTGGTTTTGTTGTGAACAGCATTGATTAACGGAGGTATACCTGCATGGAAAAATGTTGAATCACCTATGAAACTTATGATTGGCTGATCCTGTGTTGATTTACTGAATCCACAACTTGTCCCTACACTGGCCCCCATGGACATTAAATAATTTGCCATTTTGTATGGAGGTGCTATTCCTAAGGTGTAACATCCTATATCTGAAGGATGTATGCTTTCAAGGTCAAGATTTAAGCTGTCTATTGCTTCCCTTGCTGCATAATATGATGCCCTGTGTGGACAACCGGAACATAATGTTGCAGGTCGGGAAGGTAATTCAATGGATGAAACTTCATTTGGACTGTTACGATTATCTTCAAATTCTGTTAATTTTTGAAGTGCATCAAATATTATGTCAGGAGTATATTCAAATGTTTCAGGTAATGTTGAATCTCTTTTTCCATGAATATTTGTGTTAATGTTGTATTTTCCGGCAATTGCCAATGTTTCAATTTCATTAATCGGATCGACTTCTTCAACCACAAGAACTTCTTTATTATCTTCCAGGAATTGTTTGACAAGTTTTTCAGGATATGGATGTGAAAAACCGATTTTCAGTACGTTAACTTTTAGATTATTTTGATTGATTACATCAGCAACGTAATTATATGCTCCTCCTGAAGCTATAATACCAACATCTGCCCCGTTATCTATTATTTTATTTAAAGGACTTTGGTTTGAAACTTCACGGATCTGGTTTATTTTGTCCACAAGATTATTGTGCATTACACGAGCTGCCTCTGGAACAGGTACATGCAAACCATTATCTTTAAATTCTCCTGTAACTTTTGTATTTTTTACATATTCATCTGTTTCCACTATTCCCCTCATGTGTGATACACGAGTAGTTGTTCTTAAGATTACAGGAATATTAAATTCGTCAGATATTCCATATGCATAATGGATAAAATCTTTAATTTCCTGAGGATTGGATGGTTCAAATAATGGAATATTGGCTTGTCTTGCAAAGTGTCGTGTGTCCTGTTCGTTTTGTGAAGAGAACGTTGATGGATCGTCTGCAACCAATACAAGTAAACTGCCTTCAACACCGATGTATGCTGAAGTCATAAATGAATCTGCAGCCACATTAACTCCAACATGTTTCATGAATGAAAAAGTTCTTAAACCTGTACTTGCTGCTGAGGCAGCAACTTCTATTGCAACCTTTTCATTTGATGAAAATTCAAAATAAACATTTGCATCTTTTGCTATTTTAAATAAAATGTCACCTATTTCTGAAGACGGAGTTCCGGGATATGTTGCTGCCAATGAAACGCCAGCTTCCAAAACACCTCTTACAGCTGCTTCATTTCCCAGCATGAAGCGTTTTTTTCCTTTGTCAGAATCTAATAACTCTTTTATTTTCATAATCAATACTCCTTAAAATAATTAAACATGAGATAATTAATTTTATTAGAAAAAATCTATTACTAATTTTTAAAGATTATATATATCTATATTTAAGCAAGTATAAATTTTTTTTTAACAAATTTTAAAAGAAAGGAAATAAAGATATTAACATAAGATAGAATACTAATGAGTTTATATATTGAAGGTGAAATTATCACTTTGTTATCTTAAGGATATTTGGGAGATTTATATGATTACTGTTAATATTAAAAGATATGATCCTGTGAAAGATTTACATTACACTGAATCTTATGAGATTGAAGAAATTGAAAAGATGAAAATCTTAGATGCACTTGCACAAATAAATAAAAAATACGATGCAAACATTGCATACAGATACTCATGTAGAGCAGGTCAATGTGGATCCTGTGCAATAAAAGTTAATGGTAAAGCCAAATTGGCATGTAAAGCAGAAATTGGAGATAATGATATTTTAGAACCATTGGACCTTCCAGTAATTAAGGATTTGATAGTTGACAGAAGCGAATTAAACGACAAAATTAAAAACTTGAATATGTACATGGCTTCTGAAGACCTTGAAACAGAGAAAAATAAACCTGAAATATTCAAGCCGGAAGAATATGCTCGGTGTGATCAATTAAGAGGTTGTATCGATTGTTTCTCATGTATTTCAATGTGTCCTGTAATTAAAAAAACCGATAAATATGTTGGACCATACTTTATGAGGGGTTTCTCTAACATAGAATTTGACCCAAGAGAAGATGAATCACTTTCTGAAAAGTCAGTTGAAAATGGAATATATTACTGTACTTCATGTGGCGAATGTAGTAAAACCTGTCCTAAAGAAATTGACATTTACGGAAAGGCAATTGAAAAACTAAGAGAAAAAATATTTTCAGAAAAAGAGGGTCCTCTCAAACCTCACAAATTAATCAGAAAATCAGTACTGAACACGGGAAGAAGTGTACAACCTAAAGAGGACAGTGAGTATCCTGAAGGATTCGTAAAACAATACAATAAGAATCACGCATCAGAGAAGAAAAACAAAATTGCATTCTTTACAGGATGTATGATTGACAACAGATTACCATGGATAGCAGAATACTTAATCAATGTTCTGGAAAAACTTGGATATGAAGTGGATGTACCTGAATCACAGGTTTGTTGCGGTTCACCTTTATTTAGAACCGGTCAAACAGATATTATTCCAGACCTTGTAAAAACAAACTATGAAACTTTCAAAGATTACGATACCATATTAACTGTCTGTGCCGGTTGTGGATCCACCCTAAAAAACAACTATCCTGAATACGGCGTTAACCTAAACGTTATGGATATCAGTGAATTTTTAGATGGAAAACTTAATCCTGAAGAAATGAATGAAGTCAACGTCAAAGTTACGTATCATGACCCATGTCACCTTGTTAGAGGTCAAGGTATCAGTCAACAACCTAGAAATATATTGAAAAGTATAAAAGGTGTGGAATTTGTTGAAATGGACAAACCGGACCAATGTTGTGGAGCCGGTGGAGGAGTTAAATCAGGTAAACCAGAAATAGCTGAAGCTCTTGCAGATGATAAGGTGGACATGATTGACAAGTTGGATGTTGATTATGTTGTAACTATATGTCCATTCTGTGAATTCAATATTAACGATTCATTAGAAAAGAAAAATTCAAAAACAAGCGTGATTAATATCATGGAATTACTAAACAAAGCATATGAATAAGATATAACATCTTATTCTTCTTTTTTTTATTCTGTTAAAACTGCGGTACCGTTGACACTTACCAAAATAGTGTTTCCCATTGTACCACCCAAGTTACTGTATTTTATTCTGACATTCAAAATAGCATTTGCTCCCATTTCTGTTGCCTTTTCTTCCATACTTATTAATGCCATTTCTCTTGCTTTTTTGAGTTCTTTTTCATAAGTTGAAGTTCTTCCACCAACAACATCCCTTACACCTGAAAATATATCCTTATAAACATTAGCTCCTATTAGACCTTCACCATTGACTATACCATAATATTTCTTAATTGTCTTTCCCCCAATATCAGGTGTTGAAACCATTAGCATAAAAAAACTCCTCCTATAAACTACCAAATGATAATATGCTGTGAATAATAATTTATTTTTTTCTTAACGAAGTATTATTATATATCTCTTTATATTTAATGATGATTATTGTTTTAATGAAAAATTAATCATATTCTTTAAATTATTTCAGATAAAAATTTTAAAAATATATCCTGATTAAAAGTTGAGTTGGAATTTGAGAAAAAATAGAGAAATTTATTTTAAAATAATTATACAGAGTAATATATAGTGATTATATTTGAAAATTTATAGCGTATTTGTAGAACCAAAAACTCCTGGAAATATAGGGTTTTTAGCTAGGACTATGAAAAATTTTGGATTTAAAAAGTTAGTTTTAATTAATCCCTGTGAACTTGAGAATAGTAGTTATTATCAGGCAAGTCATGCAAGAGACGTGGTGCAGGATGCTAAAATATATGATTCCCTGGAAAATTTCATAGAAGATAAGCAAATCACTACAATTATAGGAACTACCGGTACCGCCGGAGGAAGTTATAATATTCCCCGTATTCCAATTACACCCGATGAACTTCCAAAAAATATGCATGTAGACGGCAATATTGCAATCCTCTTTGGAAGGGAAGGAGACGGTTTAAGTAATGAAGAACTGGAATTATGTGACATTTTAGTTACTATTCCTACAAATGAGGAATATCCCATAATGAACATTAGTCATGCGGCAGCAATCATATTCTATGAAATTTATAAAAATCAGAAAGATTATCCTGTCGACAACATGGAAATCGCTAGTTTTGAGGATAAAAAGATAATCACAAAACTTTGTAATGAAATTATTTCTAAACTAGATTATCCAGAGCATAAAAGGAAAAAAGTGGAAATAATTACTAAACGAATCATTGGACGTGCATTTATTGCAGGTCGTGAATCAAAATTATTACGTGGAACATTAAAACGTGTAAATGTTAGAATCAAAACACAAGAGGAATAATTTATGGCAATACTCAGTGACATAGATATAAAAAAATATTTGGATGAAGGAAAAATAGAAATCGACCCTATTACCGATGAAAAACAAATTCAACCTTCATCCGTTGATTTAAGAATAGGCAATGAATTCAAGGGATTTAAAATTATTACAAAACCATTCATTGATCCATTTGATAATACAGATTTGGAATCATATATGGAAACAATTGAAATAAAAGAAGGTGAACCATTCATCATACATCCTGGAGAATTTACATTAGCAACAACTTTTGAAACAGTCAAATTACCTGAAGATATTGTTGCTAGAGTAGAAGGTCGTTCATCCATAGGTAGACTTGGTATAACAATGCACGTTACAGCCGGTTACATAGATCCAGGTTTTGAAGGTAAAATTACGTTAGAAATTTCAAATATAGGTAAAATGCCAGTAGCATTATATCCTGGTCAAAGAGTATGCCAAATAGTTTTTGAAACCATGACTACCCCTTCTGCCAAACCATATGGTCATGAAGATAGGGATAGTAAATATATGGGTCAAACAGGACCACAAGTCAGTAAGATTAAAGAAGATTTTGATATAATTAAGGGGGAAAAGAATGAGTAATGAAAAAGTTATGAGCATATCAAAGAAAAGAGGAATACTTTATCCATCATTTGAAATATATTCAGGAGTTGCAGGATTTTACGATTATGGACCATTGGGTGGATTGTTGAAAAACAATATCATGAATCTCTGGAGAAAATATTATGTTTTCCAGGAAGGCTTTTATGAAATAGAAGCACCGACCGTAATGCCAAAAAACACACTTAAGGCTTCAGGACACGTGGATAATTTTACTGATCCTATGACACAGTGTAGTGAATGTAAAGAGGTTTATAGAGCAGATCATATCATCGAAGCTGTAATTGATGATGATGTGGAAGGTTTACCAGATGAAAGACTTACCGAAATCATAGCCGAAAACAATATAGTATGTCCGGAATGTGAAGGAAAACTGGAAGATGTTCGAAGTTATAACTTAATGTTTAAGACCCAGATAGGTGCTAGTGGAAAACAAGTCGGATTTATGAGACCTGAAACTGCACAGGGAATATTCATTGCATTTAAAAGAATCAGCCGATTCTATAAGGACAAATTACCATTCGGAATCGTACAATTAGGTAAATCTTACAGAAACGAATTATCTCCAAGACAGGGAGTAATCAGATTAAGGGAATTTACACAGGCAGAAGCAGAAATATTTGTTGACCCATGTGATAAAAGTCATAAAAACTATAAGAATATTGAAGACTGTGAACTGAAATTATACGGTCAAAATGAACAGTTAAATCGCAGCGAACCAATCAATATCAAAGTAAAGGAAGCCATAGACAAAGGAATAGTTTCCAGTGAAATGTTAATTTATCAGATAGTACTTGCAAGCAAGTTTCTTAGTGATATAGGAATTCCTGAAGAAGCTATTAGATTCAGACAGCACTTACCTGATGAAATGGCACATTATGCCATTGATTGTTGGGATGCAGAAGTAAAAACAGACCAATTTGGTTGGGTTGAAATCATAGGAATAGCAGACAGAACAGATTTTGACTTAAAATCACATATTGCACACAGTAAAGAGGATTTATCAGTCTTTAAAGAATATGATGAAGTAAAAACGGTTACAGTTACCAAACCTTCATTCAACATGAAAAAATTTGGACCTACATTCAAAGGTGATTCTCCTAAAGCAAAAGAAATACTTGAAAGTGTCAATCCGGATGAAATTAAAGCAAAATTTGAAAGTGAAGGTAAATACAAATTTACAATTGGTGACAACGAATATGAGATTGATGAAAGTTTTGTTACATTTGACACCGTAGAAGAACAGATAAAAGGAGAAAGATTTGTTCCTCATGTAATAGAACCATCATATGGAATTGATCGTATAATCTATTCCACTTTACTACATTCATACACCGAAGATGAAAGTGAAGAAGGAGAAAGCAGATCATATTTCAAACTACCTGCAAAAATTGCTCCAATTAAAGCAGCAGTTCTTCCACTGGTTAATAAAGAACCATTAACTGAAATTGCACAAAACATTGAAATTACCCTTAGAGAAAATGCTTTTATAACATCCTACGATACAAGCGGTACTATCGGAAGAAGATATGCAAGAGCAGATGAAATTGGAGTTCCTTACGCTATTACAGTTGATTATGATTCAATTGATGACCATAAAGTTACAATTCGTGACAGAGATACTTTTAAACAAAAAAGAGTTGCAATTAACAAATTACCATTAATCATGAATCAACTGATAGAAAATCACATTCTCTTTGAAGACATTGAGGAATGAGGTTAATTATGATTATCGATGCGCATTTACATGCAGATTGCAGACCTGTTGAAGATTTCAAAAACATGAAGATGGCAAGAGTCGATGCCATTGTTACATGTGCATATGATCCATTGGAAATGAACAAATCCAATGTTTCATTTGAACATTTTAACAGGATTGTTTACAGAGAATCCAAACGCGTAGAAAATGAGGGAATCAAATTATTTTGTGCTGTGGGTGTGCATCCAAGAGCCATTCCATGCGATTATGAGAAAGTCATTGAAAAACTTCCAGAATATATGAAAGAGGATAATGTTATTTCCATTGGAGAAATTGGTCTGGAAAGTTTAGATAAGATGGAAGAAAAGGTTTTTGTTGAACAATTGAAATTAGCGGATGAAAACGGATATACGGTTATTGTTCATACACCCCGCAGTAATAAAATTGAAGTGACCGGAAAAATAGTCGAACTGCTCGACGAACACATAAATCCGGAATTAGTACAACTGGATCATATAGATTTTTCTATTGTTGATAGTGTGATTGATAAAGGATACACCCTTGGAATAACTGTACAACCATTAAAAATGTCAACTATGGACACTGTAAAAATGTTAAACGAATATGGTTTTGACAAGTTTGTATTGGATAGTGATATCAGTTATGCTCCTTCCAATCCATTATCACTGCCTGAAACCAGGCATGAACTGGAAAAAAACTGTGTTAATAAAAAAAATATCGATAAGGTCATGTTTTCTAATGTGTTGAAGTTTCATAATCTGAAATTATAAACAGATTATTTTTTTCTTTTTTTTAAAAAAAATATAAAAATAGAGAAGTGAAGATTGATTTTATTCCTTTAATAATCTAATATCTTCTGGAGTTACTACTATAACATTTTTTGTAGAACCTAAAAGAACTACATTTGCTTTGGTAGCTGATTTGTATGCTTTAATTGTTGAACCTAATTTTTTAAATTCTGCAGATCTTCTTTCCTGAATATATTTTAAGTCTATGATTGCAGGAACACCCGTTTTAGTTACATTTTCTAATTCTTTGGATAATTCATTGATTGATCTTACTTTTATTAAACGAATCATATCTACACTTGTAGTTTCCGGTTCAATTAGGGAAATGTCGTCATCAGCATCAACAATTATATTATATTCTTCATCATCGTCATATGAGTCTCCTATTGAAGATATAACATTATCGTTCAATGCTTTTTGACTTTCATCATAATTTGGATCCATATTTGAATCAGCATCATACTCCCTGTCAATTGACTTTTTAACATTTACTGTAAAATCTTTAAATGTGCTCATTCCTTTTCCTCCACATATTTTAATACTGTTTCAATTAATCTTTTTAAACCACCATTTGAATCTGTGTGAATATCAACAGTTGGTAAATTAAATTCTTTTTCAACTTCCTCTAATGAATAATCGGAATCATTTCTTCTATTTATGGATAAAGCTATAACTTTAGTTGGTTCTACTGCTTCTATTGCATTTAGCTCTGCTCCAATTCCTATTGGTTCCCTGAATGGATGTTTTGGTCTATGACATAATACTACTGCATCAGGCATTGCTCCAAATAATATTGATGCTGATAAACCCTTAGGATGTGGATTTCCTGTTTCTGTTAAACTGGATTGTCCTTCCACAAATATGATATCAGGATCTTCATTTTCTTCCATATATTTTATTGTTCCCATGATGGCTGCCGGAACGTCCATGACTGATAAACTACCTGCTCTGAAGTTTATATCAGTAGGTTTTTCGAATCCCATTTCATCTGTTGAAAATATGATTGCTTTTAATCCCATTTCTTTTGCAATCTGACCTAATTTCCTAGTTGTAGTTCTTTTACCACATTCCTGTGATGTTCCACCCACAAATATTACTGGTTTTTTATGAACATACATTATTTTAGGTAATGTTTCAGTAACCTTTTCAGGGGCTATTCCCATAACCTTTTCAACATTATCCAATCTGGAACTTATTTGTTTTACTTTAACATTTTTCTGATTAGCAAATTTAACAATTGCCGGATTTTCTTCCAAAGGTAAAGATCTAAATGAGGTTACAACATTTTGTCCTAAATCAATTGCTTGTACTGCATATTTTAATGCTGCACCTTCAGCCCCAATAGGCAACATTATTGCAACAGATTTAGAGTTGGTTTCTTCAACCAAAGTTTTTAAATCAGACCCAACGATGTGTCCACAGAATTCTTTACCCTGTTTATCTTTAGAATCATCTAAAAAACCTGCTGTTTCTACGCCACTGAAATTAGAGAATTTTTCTCCTCCTCCACCAGCCCCTATTATGATAAAGGGACTTAATTCTTCAAGATCATCACTTGATTTAACTGAATACAAAAAATCACTTCTCCAAAAGTTTATTCTAAAATAATTTTTTAAAATTTATATATATACATTTATGTTAACTATACAATTTAAATTTAGTGAAAAAAATGTTACAAAAAACAGACAATGCTATAAAAAATAATATAAAAAAAAGAAAAAATAAACGGTTAGTATCTGACTTTACCAATATGTCTTGTACTACCAGGATCTTCCCCATTAAATATTGATAAATGATAAATAAACCACTCTAACGGAACTATTAATACGAATGGAGTTAATAATACATCCAAATCAGAATAATCTTTAGAATTAAAGATTATTGTATTGACACCTATGTTTTTACAAAAATCAATTGCTCTGAGTGTAACCTGATCATAATTATCCCCAGATTTTAAGAAAACTACGGTTTCTCCTTTTTCAACCCTTTCAATTAATCCATGTCTAAACTCTCCTGCATAAACAGGACAGGCGTGTTTAAGAGAACCTTCCATGAACATGGTCATAGCTAATTTATAAGCTAATCCAAAGTTCACTCCTCCACCCATACAGTAAAATAATTTTACATCCTTATTTTCCTGAGCTAGTTGTTTACTGTCCTCTTGTGAAGTCTGCAATAATTTTTCAATTATATCAGGAACTGTGTATAACTGTTCTAAAATTTTTTGTGCCCTTTCCGTTTTAATCATATTGAAAAAGATTGCATATAATGAAAACAATTGAGTAACATATGTTTTAGTTCCCAAAATTGCTTTTTCCTCTTCACATAAAGTTACAACACTTTCATCTGCTTCTTTAGCCATAGTACTTTCAGAATTGTTAGTTATTGAAACTGTTTTGATTCCATGTTCTTTTGCTTTACGTAAAGCTGTTAAAGTATCGGAAGTTTCACCAGATTGTGAAGTAAGAATAACACCCATATTAGCATTTTCTTCAAGATATTGGTGTTCTACAAATTCATAACCCGTTTGAACATCTATTTCAATTGTAGATATGGATTTAACAACATCTCTTATGGTATAACAAGTTGAAATGGAACTTCCACATCCAATTAAATATATTTTATCAAATTTTTTAAACTCATCGGAAATCCTTTCAAGGTGTTCTTTTTCTGAATCAATTGTTCGCCTTAAAGAAATTGGTTGATCCATAATTTCTTGATACATTCCGTATTCCATAGTTTTCTCACCAAATTAGATTATTTATCAATATTAATCAACATATATATTATTATATACTTTGTAAATATATTTATTTAAAATTATCCTAAATAAATGAACATTTTTTATTGAAAAAAAAAGATTATTTAACCCATATTAAAAAAAAGTTTAAAGTTGATAAGATGAAAATATCCGATTTAAGATTAGTTAAATATGTATCCAGACCCAATAGATTTACTGTTGAATTCAAAATGAATGAAAATACAGAATTGGCACATTTACACGATCCCGGAAGATTAAAAGAGTTACTGATAGAGGATACCGACATGTTAATCAAATATGTTGAAACATATAAAAAGACCGGGAGAAAAACAAAATATGACGTAATCGGAATAAAATATAAAAATGAATGGGTTCTGTTAAATAGTTCATACCATAACAAAATTGTCGAAGAAATAATTGAAAACCATGAAATTGATGATTTAAAAAATTTCCACATATACAAACCGGAATACACCTATGGAAATAGCAGATTAGATTTTTTACTAAAAGATTCAGAGGATAATGACCTCTTCCTGGAAGTCAAGGGATGTACATTGGTAATTGACAAGATAGCAAAATTTCCTGATGCACCTACAAAAAGAGGTAAAAAACATGTGGATGAACTGATTAAAATCAGAAAAGAATCAAAACAAAGTGCCATCATTATCTTAGTTTTACAGAACAGCGCACATGAATTTTCTCCAAATTATGAAACCGACGAAGAATTCAGCAATTCACTAAGCGAGGCATATAAGAATAATGTGAAGATTTATCCGGTACACATAATTACACAACTAAATAAGAATACATTAAATTTAACATACGACAAAATTTTACCAATATCCTTTAAAAAAACATAAAAAGCATATTAAATAAAAATCATATATTATTATATTATTAAAAAAAATAATACAAATATATGGCAATATTTTGTAATTAATTGATTAATTGATATAATGGCAGACAGAATTACAGAGGGTTACAAGTTATACAAGAATGAAGACGTACTTGTAGAACATTATGAACCCGGTCATATTATATTCAAAGTTAAAAATAAAGATGATTTCTATATAGTATCCATGCTTTATGGGTATTGGAATTGTGATTGCGCTGATTATACATATAGAAATCAAAGACAACCTGGAAGTTTTTATTGTAAACACTTACAAGCGGCACAATTTAAACTTCTTGATTTACTTAATACCAAGGGATAAAAATGAAAATTGAAGAGTTATTAAAACCTTGTCCGGAATGTGGTTCTAGGGATAAAACACAACACAGAGATTTTGAAAGAGAGTTTCTAGCTTATGGTCAAAACGGTGAACTAAAATGTTCTAACTGTGGACATATTTTCATTACAAGAGATGAAGCTATAGATATAAGAAGAGCTGAAGAAGAAAAAGAAGAATAAAAAAAGGAAGTTATATCATGATTATTCAAGAATACTGTATGTACTGTGGTGCTTGTGCAGGTGTTTGTGTCGCAGATGCAATAGATGTGCAAGAATTAAAAATTGTAGTAGACGATGAAAAATGTACAAAATGTGGTTTATGCGTAAAAGCATGCCCTGTTGCTGCATTATCATTAGAATAAGGTGAAAAAATGGAATATAAAACTGATATTTTAGTTGTAGGTGCAGGACCTTCAGGATCATTAGCCGCAAGAGAAGCAGCATTACACGGAGCAGAGGTTATATTAATAGACCTGAAATCAGAAATCGGATCACCAAAAAGATGTGCTGAAGGAGTTTCAAAACAAGGTCTGATTGATTTAGGAATCCAACCAGATCCAAGATGGATAGCAAGAAAATCTAACGGAGTCCGATTAGTATCACCTGACCAAACAAGTGTATGGTTAAGTGAAGACACTATTGATTTACCAGAATCAGGATATGTTCTTGAAAGAAAAGTATTTGATAAACATATGGCAATGGATGCTGCACGTGCCGGAGCAAAAATAATGATAAAAACACGTGCAACTTCCCTTGAAAGAGTTGACGATGGAATCATAGTTACTGCAGACAAAATGGGAGAAGAAATCAAAATACATGCAAACATCGTTATTGCAGCAGATGGACCAGGTTCACGTATTGGAAGATGGGCCGGTTTAGATTGTAACACCAAATTCGACAATATGGAATCATGTGTTCAATATGAAATGGCTGGACTTGAAATGGAAAACAACAATGTTATCCAATTATACTTCGGAAGTGTAGCACCTGGAGGATATACCTGGATTTTCCCTAAAGGAGAAGACATAGCAAACGTAGGTATTGGTGTATTGAAAACACATACAGATAAGACGGCCATCGAACATCTTGATGAATTTATCAAAAACTGTCCTGAAACACAACATGCACAAGCAGTTGAAATAAATGTGGGTGGAGATCCTGTTGGTGGATTAATTAAAGAACGTGTTGGAGACAATATACTTGTAGTTGGAGATGCAGCAGGTTTTGTAAATCCTTTAACCGGTGGGGGAATCAATTCAGCATTAGAATCAGGAGCATATGCCGGAATTGTAGCTGCTCACGCAATCAGTGATAAAGATTACAGTAAAAAAAATCTGGAAGAGTATGTGAAATTAACAGATGAAAACATAGGTAAAAACTATGAAAAATATAAAAAAGCAAAAGAATATTTATTATCATTAGACGATGATGAATTAAATAAAATTGCACATGAATTTGTTAAAGTTGACGTGGATGAAATCAGTCCTAAAACTTTAATAAAATTATTAATTAAAGTATCCCCTAAAGCTCTTCTTAAATTAGGAAAATTATTCTAATTTTCCCCAATACTAATTTTTTTTGGTTAGATTATTATGAAAAATAGTAAAATACCTTGCATATCAGAACTTTCCTTAAACAGGCCGGAAGTAGTAAGATGGCGAGAAAGAATGACATTGCTCGAACCGTTCAGTGATACTGTTGTTGTTTTACCTTGCAGTATGAAAAAACCATATTCCCAATCAAAATCACATACATTATTCAGAAAATATACCAAAGGACTGCAAGAAGTTATTTTAACATCACCCTTTGGAATATGTCCTAGAGAAATGGAAAAAACTTATCCAATACATTCATATGATGCTTCCACAACCGGTGATTGGTCAGATGAAGAAATAAAAATGGCAGGAAATTCCTTGAAGGAGTATGTTAAAGATCGTAAGGTCATAGCACACGTTTCCGGAGGTTACAAAGAGGCTTGTGAAGAAGTTCTGGACAATGTGGTTTACACGTGTCAAGATGACAATACCCGTTCACAGGATTCTTTAAACAACTTAAGGGATGAAGTAAAAAAAGCTGATAAAATCAACTATAAACATCATAAAATTCATGATTTAAGGTCAATAGCAAGATATCAGTTCAATACAACAAGAGCAGACAGTTTAATTCCTGACAACACCCAAACACATGGAAAATTCAACACAAGAATTATGTCCAACAAAGAGCAGTTAGCTACACTTCACTTTGAAACTGGTTTGTACACTCTGAATTTAGCTGGTGGAGAAATATTAAAAGATGAAGAAATAAATAGAGTTTTCATTAGTTTTGATTTGAAAACAAGCACATTATTTACACCGGGAATTGATGATGCTGATAAAAATATTGTTCCAAACGATGAAGTTGTTATCATAAAGGACGATGAAGTTGTAGGTGTTGGAAAATCCATGATGAATGGAGAAGAACTGGTCAAAGCAGATAAGGGAATTGGTGTCAAGATAAGACATCAAATAAAATAGAGAGTCACTCAAATTTTCTTAAATAAAGTATTTAAATAAAATATTTCATATATAATATAAATAACGGAGAGATAAAATGGCAGAAGCAGAAATTAAACAAAAAATAATGGACAAATTAGCAGGTATCATGGATCCACATATGGGAATTAGTATTGTTGACATGGGACTAATCCAAAACATAGACGTTGATGAAGCAAATAAAAAAACAGTTCTCACAATTAAACCTACAAACCCAATGTGTATGAGTGTAGCAAACATCGCTATGGCTGCAAGATTAGAAACAGAAAAACTTGAAGAAATAGATAAAGCTGAAGTTAACATCATTGAACACATGATGGCAACAGAAGTTAATGAAATGGTAAACAAAGATGAATAAATAATTTATTTATTTTTATTTTTTTTATGAATAATAACCATAAAGTATATATATTAAGAGAATATAATATAGTAATAGATGCTTAAAAGCATATGTTTATTTTTGTTAGGGCGCGTGGCTCAGCTTGGTTAGCGCGCACGGCTGATAACCGTGAGGTCCTGGGTTCGAATCCCAGCGTGCCCATTTACTTTAACTAATTCTAAATTTAAATTTTAATAATAATTACTATTTTTGGATAAAACAATGACTAACTATTTTTTCATATAATAATAAAGAGTTAAAAACTGAAAAAAAGTTGTTAATGATAAAAATTATTTAAAAAAAAAGAGTTTAAGAAGTTATTCATCTTCTAATTCTTGAAGTAAATCATTCCAGGTATCGATTGTTTCCTTTGCTGCTTCTTCAGTTAATACTTCTATTGCATATCCGGAATGAATTAAAACGTAATTTCCTATATCTGCTTCAACAAGATCTAATTTAGCTTCTTGCCTAACTCCACCAAAATCACAAGTAGCTACATTATTGTTGATTTCTAATATTTTTGCAGGTGCTGCTATACACATAAAATTATCCTCCCTATTAAATTAAAACATTATATTTAGTATATTACAATTTATTTTTTTATTCTTATTAAATGATTTATTTCAAGTATTATTTATATCTGAGGATAATATTTCAGTACATGGAAACTTTATTAACACCATCAATTTTCAATAACAAAGGAATAATACGTCCATCCACCGCATTATCAGTAATTATTGTCATGTAAGGTGTTGCAAATAACTCAGGATCAGATGCATATGCCTGTCTTATACTTATATTCTCATCAGCTAAAAGTTTTGTAACTTGGTTTAATATACCTGTTTTCTGGGCATCTCCCTCAATTTCAATTACTCCCAATCCCAGTTCTTGTGAAATATTTGCAAGCACAGTTCCTGCAGATTTGATGTTTGTAAATATTTCTTTTAACTCTTTATCTGAAAGAATATTCTCAATTGTTGCAGATACCACCCTTCTATCAGTATCAATAGATTTTGCTAAGGAGGATATGTTTATTTCAACATCATTACAGTATACTTTCTTGTTTTCTCCCACTTTAAGTCCCAATTGCAATAATTTTCTTGCAACCTTTTTTTGTGATGGATAATTGTCAAACTTGTTAAAAAACTTTTTCCACATATTCTTTCTCCATATATATCTATAATTATATTATCAGATGTAGAATATATATTTTTAATGTATAGATTTATACACTAAAGATTTAAATAGTACATTGTTGTAATTATTATATAGAAAACAAAGGTGAAAAAAAATGAACAAAAGTGAGTGTTTTTGGCAATTTAAAACAAAAAATTAAAAAACCCAAAACAAAGGAAATTGAAATAGACAATCCATTTAAACTATTTAAAAACTTGTACTATAATTATAATGACGTTTTTCTACTAGAATCAATGGAATCTGATAACGGATTATCCAGATATTCCATTATAGGATTTAATCCAATAGCTAAAATATTAGCACACGATAATGAAGTAAAAATTATCACGGATACAAAAACAACAAGTTATCATTCAGAAAATCCTTTCATGGAATTAAAGGAATTTATAATAAAAGATTACCATGAAAAAGGATTTCGAGGAGGCTTAGTAGGCTACGTTTCATATGAAAGTATAAAATATATCGAAAAAATTCCAACAAACAAAAGTATTTATCCTGACTTTGAATTTGGATTATTCTTAGACTGTATAATCTATGACAACATCAATAAAAAATGTGAATACACAACATTGAATGAAGATAGAAGTGAATTAATAAAACAAATCTACAATCAAAAACATTCAAATGGAATTTTAGAGTATAAACTTTTAGATGAAGATTTGACACAAGAGGAATATGAAAACAACATCCTGGAAACTAAAAGATTAATAGAAGATGGTGAAATATTTCAGGCAGTTATTTCAAATGCAGAAAATCTGGTCATAAAGGGAAGTAAATTACCATTATATGAACATCTAAGAAAAATCAATCCATCACCCTACATGTACCACATTAAACTTGGTGAAAGAGAAATTATCGGTTCCAGTCCGGAAATGCTGATGAGATTAGAAAGAGGAAAAGTGGAATCCTATCCTATTGCAGGAACAAGACCACGAGGAAAAAACAGCATAGAAGATAAAAACTTAGAACAATCCTTACTTAATGATGAAAAGGAACTGGCCGAACATTTAATGCTTGTAGATTTAGCCAGAAATGACATTGGAAAAATCAGTAAAAGAAAGAGTGTCAATGTTGAAGAATTTTATAATATTAAAAAATTTTCTCACGTACAACATCTGGTCAGTCATGTTACAGGAGATATCCGTGATGAATTAGATTCAGTAGATGCATTTACTTCATTATTCCCTGCAGGAACATTAAGCGGAGCACCAAAAATAAGAGCCATGGAAATAATAAATCAAAAAGAAAAATATGCCCGTGGACCGTATGGAGGTTCTGTAGGATATTTCTCATTAAATGGAAATGCGGATTTTGCAATAACCATAAGAACATTGACAACATATGGTCAAAGAGCCGAAATACAGGCCGGGGCCGGAATAGTATATGATTCCGATCCCACATCAGAATATAATGAATGCAGACATAAAAGACAAGCATTACTTCAAGCCCTTAAAGAATCTGGTACAGAGGTGATAGAATGATACTGATTATAGATAACTATGATTCATTTACATATAACCTGTACCAATTGGTGGGAAAATTTAATGAGGATATAACTGTTGAAAGAAATGATGAAATATCCTTGAAGGAAATCGAAAAATTAAATCCCAGCCATATCATATTATCACCAGGTCCTGGTAATCCCAATGTTGAACGTGATTTCGGAATATGCAAGGAAATAATTAAAAAATTCAGACACATTCCAATATTGGGAGTTTGTTTAGGTCATCAAGGAATCTTTATAGAATATGGTGGCAGAATAATTAAAAATTTACCGGTACATGGAAAAAAAGATGTGATTATCCATGAAAAATCAAAATTATTCAACAATGTTCCTCGAGAATTTGAAATAATAAGGTATCATTCATTAATTTGTGACCCTGCAAGCATTCCTGACGGGATTAAAGTAACCAGCACTACAGACGAAAATATAATTATGGCCATAGAACATGAAACATATCCTACATTCGGTATTCAGTTTCATCCTGAATCAATAGGCAGTTCATATGGTGATGTCATAATAAAAAACTTCCTAGATATCCAAGGATAACTGATACTATGAATGTTATAGAAAAAATTGTTGAAAACAAAATGAAAATCCTGATGAAAAATAAGAATAAGAAATCATTGGAAGAAATCAAAAAGGAAGCATATGATTTTGTTTCAACAAAAACGGAGAAATTCAGATTTGAAGAAAAGCTTAAAGAGGGCAAAACAACCAAACTTATAGCTGAATATAAACCTGCAAGCCCTTCAAAAGGAGATATTACTTCATTAAAAGTTGAAGAGATTATTCAACTTTATGATAAATATCCTGTTGACATGATATCTGTATTAACTGAAGAAGTGTATTTTAACAGCAACATTGAAAATTTCAAAACTGCCAACCGGTTGACATCCAAACCGTTATTGCGAAAAGATTTTGTTGTTGATGAATACATGATTTATGAATCCGCAATAAACAATGCCAGTTGCATCCTGTTAATAAACGGGATATGTCCTGATATGGATGGTTATATTAATATCTGTGAGAATCTTGGCTTGGATGCGATTATAGAATGTCATGATATTGAAGACATTAATCAGGTTATTGATTTGAATCCTAAAATAATAGGAATCAATAATAGAAATTTAACTAATTTAACTGTTGATTTGGAAACTACTGAAAAGTTAAGAAAATACGTTCCGAATTATTTGATTTCCGAAAGTGGAGTTGAAAGCATAGAAGATGCACAACTGTTAAGAAATTATGGTGCCGATGCTGTTTTAATTGGTACCAGTATCTTAAAAGACAGACATTCTTCTGAAATTGGAAATTACATAAATCAGCTTAGTTTGACATTAAAAGATTAAGGGAGGTATTGGTGTGACCATTAAAGTAAAGGTATGTGGAATTACTGATGAAAAGGAAATGAAGAAAATAGAAAAAATGAATGTAGACCGCATAGGTTTTATAAATATTGAAAGATCAAAAAGGAACATTTCAATCAATAGAATTAACTATCTTGGAAAAAAATTAAAGAACAAACACACGGGAACTTTGGTATTGGAACCAGATAACGCTTATAAGACTATTGAAACCATAAATAGAACCCAAATATTCAATATTCAATTACACTCATTAAACCATTACGATCTTAGATATTTACAATGGTTAAATCAATACCACAACTGTAATCATTTAAACATTACAAAGGTAATTGGATTGAGCAAAAGCATAGACAAAAAAGTTATTGATGAAATTAAAATGTATGGTCTCAATTGTGAAAATATCCTATTGGATTATGTTGATGACGGATTAACAGGTGGAACAAACAAACAAATACCGATTGAAACAGCAGTACGTGCAAGTAAAATTATCAAATCGGTTAACAGGAACATTAATGTAATACTGGCCGGCGGATTAAATCTTGAATATCTTGAAACAGTTCAAGAGAATTTATGTTATTTCGATATGATTGATTTAAACAGTGGCGTTGAAATCAGCCCCGGAAGAAAGAACGTAACTCAAATAAAGAAAATTCTTAAAATGACTAAGGAACTATGATACTATGAAATATGATGGAAAATTTGGAAAATATGGTGGTATTTTTGTACCGGAACTATTGATACCTGCCATAGAAGAATTGGAAGAAGCATTTTATAAATATAAAGATGACGAGGAATTTACGAATGAATTAAATTTATATTTAAGGGAATTTGCAGGAAGACCTACAGGATTATACTTTGCTGAAAATTTATCCAAGAAGTTAGGTTGTAAAATATACTTAAAAAGAGAGGATATGTTACATACCGGCGCTCATAAAATAAACAATGCCATTGGACAGGGATTGCTGGCCAAATACATGGGAAAAACCCAACTTATTGCTGAAACTGGTGCAGGACAACATGGAATTGCAACTGCAGTTATAGGTGCAAAATTAGGTTTGGATGTGAAGGTTTTCATGGGTGCAAAAGACGTGGAAAGACAAAAATTGAATGTGTTCCGTATGGAATTATCAGGAGCAGAAGTAATTCCTGTTGATATGGGTTCAAAGACTTTAAAAGATTCCATTAATGAAGCATTCAGATACTGGATTTCTAATTTGGATACGACACATTACCTTATAGGCACAACCATGGGTCCACACCCATATCCAACAATGGTAAAATATTTCCAAAGTGTCATAGGAAATGAAGCCAGAAAACAAATTTTAGAATTGGAAGGAAAGCTTCCTGACACCATCATTGCCTGTGTTGGTGGAGGAAGTAATGCAATGGGAATCTTCAGCGGATTTGTTGATGATGTGGATGTTGATTTGATTGGTGTGGAAGCAGGTGGTGAAGGAACAGAAGGCATAGAACACGGAGCCACCCTCACGAAAGGTAGTGAAGGTATTTTACACGGTTCATTATCTGTTATTTTACAGAATGAAGATGGACAGATAAGTGAAACCAGCAGCGTATCTGCAGGACTGGATTATCCGGGTGTGGGACCAGAACATGCTTATTTAAACAGCATTAACAGAGCTCAATATGTTCCTATAAACAATGACGAAGCCTTGGAAGCATTGAAAATACTATGTGAAACTGAAGGAATCATACCTGCACTGGAAAGTTCACATGCAATAGCATATGCAATCAAGTATGCAAAAAAAGAGGAGAACAAAGGTAAAACAATAATCGTGAATTTGTCTGGAAGAGGAGATAAGGACATGTTTACTGTTGCAAAAGAATTAGGGGTGGAAATATGAAAAAACTGGATTATTCTGAAATTTTTGAAATGTCCAAAAAAACAAATGAAGGAATTTTTATTCCATTTATTGTCGCGGGTGATCCTGACTATGATACTTCACTGGAAATTGCCAGAACATTGGTTGATAACGGAGCCGATGCCCTGGAAATTGGTTTTCCATTTTCAGATCCTGTTGCTGATGGAGCAAGTGTTCAAAATGCGGATTTACGTGCCTTTGAAAGTGGGATGACAATACAAAAATGTTTTAAATTTCTGGAAGAACTACGAAATTATACTGATAAACCGATAGGTCTTCTGTTGTATTATAATCTTGTTTACAAGTATGGAATTGAAGAATTTTATAAAAAATTAAGTGATATTGGAATAAATGCTGTTTTGATTGCAGATTTACCACCTGAAGAAGCAACAGATGCAGTTAATGCGGCCAACACCTATGATTTGGAACAGATTTTCATAGTTTCACAAGCAACAACCACTGAAAGACTAAAGGAAATTACTAAAAATGTTGGAGGATTTATTTATCTTGCATCAGTGATGGGAACAACAGGTGCAAGAGCAAGAGTAGAACATGACACAACTGAATTAATTAAAAGAATTAAAAAACATACCGACATTCCGATTTGTGTAGGATTCGGTATTTCAAAAGAAGAACATGTTAGGGAAGTTTTGAATGCAGGTTCTGATGGCGCTATTGTAGGTAGTGCATTGATTAATATTATAGCAGATAATCTGGAAAATTACGATGATATGTTTATGAAAATAGCAGATTACATCAAGACTATGAAAGCTGCAACCATGAGGGATTGATTATGATAAGAGAAGTTTTTGATGATGTTTTAGATAAACAACGAAATTTAACAAGAATGGAAGCATATGAATGTATGAATGATTTAATAAGTGGAAAGTATCCTGATACATTAGTATCTGCGTTTCTTATTGCTTTACGAATGAAAAGTGAAAGCATTGACGAGATAACCGGTTTGACACAAAGCATGAAAGACCATGCTATTCAAATCAATTATAATCCTGATGAATATTTGGTTGAAAGTTGCGGTACTGGTGGAGACACATTAAAGACATTTAATGTCAGTACAACAGCATCAATTATTGCCAGTGCATGTGGTGCAAAAATATCAAAACATGGAAACAGAAGTGTCAGCAGTAAATTTGGTGGAGCGGATGCTCTGGAAGCATTGGGTGTGAACATTGAATTGTCTCCTTCACAGGTCATAAATTCACTTGAGGGATGTAATTTTGCATTTATATTTGCACCTAAATACCATGTTGCAACTAAAAACGTTATGAAAATCAGAAAAGATTTGAAAACCCGAACAATATTCAACTTGATTGGTCCAATTACATGTCCCAGCAATGTAACTGCCAGAATGACAGGAGTATACGATCCAGATCTTGTTGAAGCTGTTGCCGAGGTGTCTAAAAATTTGGGTGTTAAAAGGGGTATGATTGTTCATGGATTTGATGAAAAAGGAAATGATGCAATGGATGAAATATCAAACATTGGTAAAACCAAAGTTGCATTCATTGAAAATGATGAAATATATACCAGATATATTACTCCCGACGACTTTGGATTGGAATATTCAAATCCGAAAGATATTGTAGCTCCAGATACTGCTGAAGAACATTTAAAAATCATATACAACATCATAAATAATGTAACCCAAACAAAAGAGGATGTTGCAAGAATGAATTTATCTTTAATGAATTCTGCCAGCATTTTATACGTTGCAGATAAAGTAAAAACATTGGAGGAAGGTGTTGAATGTTCCCGTAAAGCAATTGAAGAGGGTCTTGTAAAAAAACAGTTATCAGAAATCATCAGATACAGCCACATGTAACTTCCTGATTAGAATCCTCATACACTTTAAAACAAAAATAGATTATATTTTTATTACAAAAATATTAATAAAAGAATAATTTATGTGATAAAATGAAAATTGTAATTATAGGAGCAGGACCTGCAGGACGTTTTGCTGCAATGTATGCTGCTGAAAACGGTAACGATGTTACACTGATTGAAAATAAACATATTGGTGGAAAATGTTTAAATCAAGCATGTATGGTAGTGTGTGCATTAAGTGATGTTTCTAAACATATACGTGATGCTGAAAACTTTGATGAACTGGGAATTCTTGATTGTAAACCTAAGGTTAATTATGAAAAAATTACTGGACTTATCAAAGACACCCAAAAGAAAATACATAAAATCATTACCAAGGAAACTGTAAATACTGGTGTTGAATTTATTCACGGCACCGCTTCAGTTAATGCTGATGAAAAGGTTGTGATTGTAAATGAAGATGATGAATATCCTTATGATAAACTGTTAATTTGTACCGGATCATCACCTAAAATTCCAAATATCCCCGGTGCCGAAAAGGCCTTAACTTATAAGGATACTCTGAAAATTAAAGAAGTACCCGAAAAATTGGTCATTATTGGAGGAGGTTCCACTGCCGCAGAATATGCTGGAATTTTTTCTTCAATGGGCAGTCAGGTAGACATATTATGTAGAAGTCAGTTCCTTAAAGTGTTAAATGACAGCAAATCAGAAGAGTATATTGTATCTAAATTGCTTAAAAATACTATGGTACATGAAAATGTGGAAATTAAAGAGATTACAGATACATCAGTTATTACAAATTATGGTGAAATAGAAGGTACAGTATTACTTGCCACTGGTGTAAAGGCAAACTCAGATATAGTTAAGGACATTGTTGAAAGGGATGAAAAAGGAAACATAATCGTTGATGAATACATGCAAACTTCAAACGAAGACATATATGCAGCAGGAGATGTTATCGGTGGTATATTATCAACTCCAGTATCACGAATGGAAGGTATGGCAGCCATAAAAAACATCATGGGTAAAAAAATTAAACCTGATTACTCATTAATCCCTATGACAATAACATTACCATATGATGTCAGCTATTTGTTAGGCACTGACGTTTCAGATAATGGAAAGGAAATCGTATTACCTGGAGCGGCCGGTCCTTCAACATTCTGGTTCACCCTTGAAGGGAATACTGGTTTTACAAAGGAAAATATCAACCTTGATAGCAATGAAATTAACAACATTATTGCAATTTCACCATCATCCAACATTGCACTACCTTACATGATTAAAGCAATTAAGGATGGTAAAAAAGCAGATCAATTCGACAATTTCCTTGAAATACATCCATCAACCGATGGAATATCCAAGCTTACTGAATATTATAAAAGGTATCTTGATTAAAAAAAGAGAACAAAAAAATATTATTTGGATAAATGTTTAACAACAAAATCAGTTAAATCATTTGTTCCATTAATAATATCTTTTGAATATAGTTTTGTAGAATTATACATATCATCATAGTTTTCCAGGGCATAATTTACTTTTTCTGTTATGTTATCGACATTACTTTCCAAGACCGCACCGTCAAATATTTTGGACAAACCATGATAACGTCCATATTTAACTCCCAAAACAACAACTACAGGTATTTCACAAGCCAATGTTTCATGCAATGTTAAACCGTCATCAGTGATTATGGCCAGATCTATCAAATCGTATAAATCTTTCATATAATTGATGTAACCGAGGTTCATAATATTAGGATGATTAATTATATCTTCCAATTCTTCTTTTAAAGGAGCTCCTATTACAAAGATGTTTACATCATTATTTTCTTCGGCATATCTTCTGGCCGCCTTTGCCATATCATCAAATAATGTTGAACCTGATGAGAACAATACTGTTTTTTTAGTTGGATCAAATTTAGATGGCAATTTTGATAAAATATTATCTTTATTTCCTTCAATAACATCAGCCTTTATAGGTGAATACTGTTTTTTGATATCATATTTTGACTCAACATGATCTTTAGTGAAATCAGGTGATTCAGGTAATATTAATGTTGGATTTACCTTCAATGATATTTTTGTATCAGTAGGAGTTGCAACTATTCCTATAGAAGGAACTCTTGCTAGTTTAGCAGATAAACAACCAATAGCTACTCCTCCACCAATTACTCCCACAACACCATCTGCTTTTTCCTTTTTAATCAATTTTGAACCTGAAAAAATAGCGTTTAATGACTTTAAACCTGCTTTAAATAATCTGGACTTTGATGATGCGTGTCCACCAGCTGCAGGAATTGGAGATTGTAACCAGTCAATGTTGCGTTTTTTAAAATAATAACCTGGAGCAGATGGATCCAGAACTATTTTACTTTCTATACCCTTTTCCTTTAATGATTGAAAAATATTGTAAGCGGTAACTGCATCTCCCCCAGTACCTCTTCCAGTAACAAAAATTAATAATTTCATTAAAACTACAACCTTCGATTTATTAAATAATAAATTCAATAATTTAATATTTATTATCGATATTTAATAAAATCATTGAAAAAAATATGTTAAAAAAAAATTTATCTGTAATGTTCATAAAAAGTTAAAAAAAAGAAGGGATTACTTCATCCCTATTAAAAAAAATAATTATGCTGGATTTCCTTCATCATCGTATACTTCTATACATTCTCCAGTACAATTATCTGATGCTTCCTTATAAATTTCAATATCGTCTGTTTCTAATTCATCAACATCGTCCTCTCTGGAGGAACCTACGATAGTTGCTCTGTCATCATCATCAAAGGTGAATAATGTTTCGTCTAATTCGACGCAATTTCCACACATGGTGCAATCTTCTCTTTCTAAAACTACTTCATACATTTTACATATCTCCCTAAACTATGTTTAACACAGATAAATATAATATGTAATATATATAAATGTTTTGATTTTTAGGTAGAAAAAAATAATAAAAAATAGTAGGTTAAATAAGACGGATATTCTCGAAATTAATCTGTCCTATTTAAAGATTGGTTATTTGAAGTTCTTTTAATTCTTACTGGATTATACACTAATCTTCTTGCACCTAAAGATTTTAAAAAGGAATTTTTAACATTAATCTGTGCATCACCTAAGAATAGTTTTCTGCATAAATCTCCCAATCCACCACCGGTTAATACATCCATAACAAAGTCACCATAAGTAGGATTGTCAATGTGCAGGTATGTACTTAAATAATAGTCCAGTGTTTCTCTTCTTAAATATGCTATGATCAAAGCAGTTATTAAGAATAATATTAACATTATTATAAATTCAACCGGATAGAAGATATTTGCAGGAACTATCGTTTTAGTTAATGCTGCTGATACTAATGCAAGACATATTCCAAGAGCTACTCCAAAGGAATGATTTCCTATTTCCCCCATCATTATATAACCAGAATAATCTAAGGACATGTAACCCAAAGTTATTGCTATTAGCAATACTGGTATGTAAAATGCTGGAGACTGTAATATAGCTAAAATTGCAAATGATACTACAGACATTATAATTACTGATAAACATGCTGTACCAGGTTGCATGTCTGCAATATTTAATATTTGTATCATTAAAGCAACCAATATTCCTACTGGTCCCATAATAATATAAGCCATTATCATAACAATAAGTAAACCCAATCCTCTGAAGAATTGACCTAATTCAATGTAGGCATTTAAATTTACTCTACCAATGACATCATCAATGAATGCTGTGATACCAATGATTGCTATGAGAATATTGTACGGTTGCGGGAAAAATACTAACATTGCAATAAATGGGGCTATACCTACCCCTCTAGGGATTCCTCCACGTATGTCTTCAAATAGATTTCCTTTAATTTTTGTAAATATTACCGTGAATAATATTGTTAAAATCAAGGTGAGAATAAATGCAGATATCCACATTAGATATATTTCCATATATTCACCTAATCTAATTGTTTTAAATCATTATTTGTAAAAGCATTTTTTTACTAATAAAGATTTATCTATTATATATTTATAAAAATATTAAGTATTAAATTTTTACTATATTGGGTATCGTAAAAATGCTGCTATTGAACCCAGGGATTCCAATTGTTTTCCTGCATCATGTTCACTGCTGATAATTTCCACTACCCCTCCCATATTTTCCACATTATTCATAATGTTTTGTGTTTTCTTTTCTCTTACGAAGATATCTAAGACCAACAATTTATCTGTAGCCCCCATATTTGTGGCCATTTCTACTTGTTGTACTCCATATGTCACCATATTAGAGGATTTACCTATTTGTTCAAGTAATTTATTAACAGATGAAATTTCTGATGCGATTTTAGCATCCTTAGATAAGGATTGAATAAGTCCATTTTTAAGAACTTCCTGAATACCTGCATGCCCTCCGGAACCAGTACTTTCCAATATTGATTTTTTAGCCAGATCAGGATGATTTTCTTCAAGATAATTATAGTAACCGTTCTTTGTAAAACCCGGACCAATTATGATAAGTTTATTTATTTTATCATATTGTCGGAGTGTCTTTGTAATGTCTTCATAGTAATTATTTATTTTTTCCTGACGATCTTTTGCTATGTTTCGCTTCCCTGAGATGTCACCAATAATTGGACCGATATAGTCTATACCGTATTGTTTGATGATTCCAAGGTCTGTGACATTATCCTCTATCGCAACAATTATTTCTGTTGGTCTTTTTGAAGAGTCAACAGCCTGCTGTAATCTGTCCAAAGACCATTTGTTCCATTGTTTTTGAATTTTGATGCTGGTGTTTATTTGAACGTTGATTGTATGATGTGAACCCAGGGGTATTAAGTCTTCGGGACCTGATTCTATTACACCCGTAAAACGCAGCATTCCAGTATATTTATGGAAGTTGATTTTTTCGACTCTGATGCCCAAGAAAAATGTTTTTTTGACTCCCCTGTCTGCCCTTGTTTTTCCGCTGTCATTGTCCTGGATACGTCTTGTAGTTAATGTGGATACGAAATCGTTTTCTTCGACAATATGTGATAAGTGCCATAAATCATCAATACTTTCTGGAATAACTTCTATTAATCCCTGTTTTTTATCCTGATTTTTTATTTGCATACTTTTTTCTATGATTTTTATTTGTTATATTAATTTTGTAAAATTAGACAATATATTACTAATTACCAAAAATAGTAATACATTTATATATTGTATGTAATACATATTATTACAAAAAATTGGTGAAAATAAAAAAATTATGAATGAAGAACAGAAAAAATATTTGGTAAGAACAATAGAAGAAGCAGGCGAATGGGAAAGAATAGAAACATCTGTTGACGGATTATTTGTCGTCAAACCACCAGAATACAATAACAGGCAAACAGTTTTTGTAGAAATAATTCCTTCAATTAACGGACAGGCCATTAAGAAAAAAGGCATTTATTTAAAATCAACAAAAGAATTAGAAGCCTGTTTAGATTTATTGAATAATCCAAAAACAAAAGAATTATTAGATGTAATAACTGAATATTATGGAAAAAGAGAAAGCCCTAAAATAGAAATATGATAAGTTAAATAGTTAATATATAGAATAAGAGGTAAAAAAAATGACTTGTGAAAATATTAAAAACGTGACGATAATCGGTGGTACCAGGGGTTTAGGTAAATGGATTGCCCAAGAGCTTAGCAAAGAAAAATTCAATGTCACAATCACGAGTCGTAACAAAAGCAGTGGTGAAAAAGTAGCTAAAAAAATCAACACCTCGTACAGCAATGACAATATAGAAGCCATTGAAAAGGCCGACTTGATTATTTTCAGTGTTCCCATTGAGAATATGGTTGAAACCATAAAGGATGTGGCACCATATGCTCCGGAAAATTCATTATTAATGGACATAACCTCTGTGAAAAAAGACCCGGCACAGGCATTGATAAAATATTCTCCGGAAAATACGGAAATATTACCATGTCACCCAATGTTTGGTCCAAGAACATCATCCATTGAAGGACAGGTAATTATTTTAACTCCTATTAAAAACAGATCTAGAAAATCTTTCGACATCATTAAAAATTTCCTAGAAAAGAGAAATGTACACGTTGTAATTTCAACACCTGAAGAACATGATAAAATAATGAGTGTTGTACAGGGGATTACACATTTTTCATATATCAGCATTGCATCAACGATTAAAAAACTAAATATAAGTGCCAAAAAATCAAGGGAATTTGCAAGTCCGATTTATAGTTTGATGCTGGATATGATTAGTCGTATTGTTTCACAAAATCCTTATTTGTATTATTCTATTCAAAAATCAAATGATGAAACTGCAATTTCAAGAAGAACCCTGATTGAAGAGAGCATTTACCTTTCAAATCTTATTGAAAATGGTGAGGAAGAGCTTTTTGTAGAAAATATGAGTGATTCTGCAAAACACTTGGACGAATTCGAGGAAGCCTTGGGTAGATCAGACAAGGCAATCAATAGTCTAACCAATGATTTGAATGTTATCAAGGAATCTTTAGGCAAGGAAATTGGTGTGGAACATCAATATTCAAAGAATATACATGTAGGTGTTGTAGAAAGTGTTACTGCTGATAATGTTACGTTAGTCAATAATAAAAATCAGAGAATAACACTAAAGATTTCCAATGTCAACAAGTTATCAGATGAAGAACTTTTTAATTGGAAAAAGAAGAATTTATTACTTTGTGAATTTGATGTATCTGTAATCTTTCCAGATCGGTGTAACAAAAACATATTACTGAATACTTTCAGAAACATCAAACCTGTCATTACTGTTGAACTGGTTGATGTTTATACTGGTGAGCCAATTGAAGAAGGATTCATGAGTTTAACATTCCATTATTCTACATTTAACAAGAACGATAAAAATTATGTAGAGAATTATCTTCGGGGAATTGGTGGAATAATCAGATAATTTTAATTATTTTCTTATTAGATATAATACAAACTTTTTTTATTTTTTTTAAAAGAAACCGAAAAGTATATATACTATGATTATGATAATTATAATTACAAAAAGTAACTAAAATAAATTTTTTTATGGATTATTTTAGTAACCTTTATATACTAAATAAAATATAATTATTATTACAAAAAGTAAATAAAAAAAATCAATCTAATCAAATTATTATTAAACTATGGAGGAGATACTATGGAAAATGAATTAAAATTAAAAGTAGCAGAAGCATTTTCCCAATCAGACATAGGCAGATCTGTTGCAAGAATAGATCCAAAATGCATGGAAAAACTGGATTTGAAAGATGGTGACTTAATAGAAATCGAAGGAAACAAGATCACCACCGCAACAGTAGTTGCATCACAGGCAGATGCAAGTTTAGGAATTCTAAGAATAGACAGTTACCTAAGAAAAAATGCAGGAACATCAATTGGTGAAGAAGTAACAATAAGAAAAGCACAAATCAAAGAAGCAAAAAAAGTTAAACTGGCACCAGTAGATCAGGAAATAGCAATACAAGGAAACCTAAATGGAGTATTCCTCAACAGAGTTGTTAACAAGGGAGACATCATCGTAACCGGAATAAGAAGACAACAACCAAAAACACCAAACATGATGTTTGATGACTTCTTCAACCATATGATGACTAACATGACTTCAATAGGTGAGATCAAACTAGCTGTAATAAATACCAAACCATTAGGTCCTGTAAAAATCACCGAAGACACCCAAATTGAAATGGAAACCAAACCTGTAGATCCAAGCAAATTCGAAGGTGTGGAAAACCTGATAGATGTATCCTACGAAGATATTGGTGGACTGGAAAACGAGGTCAAAAAAATAAGAGAAATGGTTGAAATTCCACTTAAAAGACCGGAACTATTCAAACAACTGGGAATCTCTGCACCAAAAGGAGTGTTATTACATGGACCACCTGGAACAGGAAAAACATTACTTGCAAAAGCAGTGGCAAATGAAACAAATGCCCACTTCATTGTAATTAATGGACCAGAAATAATGAGCAAATACGTTGGAGGCTCAGAAGAACAATTAAGAGAATTATTTGAAGAAGCAGAAGAAAACAGCCCTTCAATCATATTCATCGATGAACTTGATGCTATCGCACCTAAAAGAGCAGAAGTTACAGGAGACGTAGAAAGAAGAACCGTAGCACAACTTTTAACATTGATGGATGGTCTTAAAAGCAGAGGAGAAGTAGTGGTAATCGGAGCCACAAACAGACCGGATGCAATTGATGAAGCTCTAAGAAGACCGGGCAGATTCGACAGGGAAATAGAAATAGGAGTACCTGACAAAGATGAAAGAAAAGAAATTCTTGAAGTTCACACAAGAAACATGCCTTTAGATGATGATGTAAACCTGGATGAACTTACAGAAGTAACACACGGTTTTGTAGGAGCAGACCTTGAAGCATTATGTAAAGAAGCTGCAATGAGAGTTCTTAGAAGAGTATTACCAGAAGTACAGACAGACAAAGAAGTTCCACAGGAAATCCTGGAAAAAATGGTACTAAACAAAAAAGACTTCAAAGATGCCCTAAAAGAAATACAGCCATCAGCATTAAGAGAAGTACTTGTTCAGATACCAGATGTCAGCTGGGATGATGTAGGTGGACTAGCAAATGCAAAACAGGAACTTAAAGAAGCAGTTGAATGGCCACTAAAAAACCCTGAAAAATTCAAAAAATTCGGAATAAACCCACCTAAAGGAGTTTTATTAACAGGTATCCCAGGAACAGGAAAAACATTACTTGCAAAAGCAGTAGCAAACGAAAGTGATGCAAACTTCATATCAGTAAAAGGACCTGAATTACTATCCAAATGGGTAGGTGACTCAGAAAAAGGAGTACGAGAAGTATTCAGAAAAGCAAGACAAACAGCACCAACAGTAATATTCTTTGATGAAATTGATGCAATAGCATCCACCAGAGGAGATTCATCAGACAGTGGAGTAACACAAAGAGTGGTAAATCAATTGTTAACAGAAATGGACGGAATGGAAGAATTACATGACATTTCAGTAATTGCAGCAACCAACAGGCCGGACATCATAGATCCAGCATTACTAAGACCTGGCAGATTCGACAGACACGTGGAAGTAGGCCTTCCAGACAAAAAATCAAGAGAAGCAATATTCAAAGTACATACAAAAGACATGCCACTGGCAGAAGATGTGGACATAAAAGAATTAGCAGAAAAAACAGAAGGATTCGTAGGTGCAGACATAGAAGCAGTATGCAGAGAAGCTGTAATGTTAACTCTCAGAGACGACTTAGAATCCGAAGAAGTTTACATGTCAGAATTTGAAAAAGCAATGAAAAAAGTTAAACCTACCAAAGAAAAAGAATTAGTATCATACAACTAATTACAAAAACCATTAAAGATAATGTAGAAATATAATTTTTCTACATTTTTTTCACTTCCTATTAAAACACTATTTTTTAACTAAATTAAATATTATTTAAACTAAAGTCATTTTTACATAATTATTATTAACTTTTTAAAATAAAGTAATTAATAATAAATGAAATAGAGGCTTTTCAATGGCATATGATATTAAAGATATTAACCTGGCTCCACAGGGAGAAAAAAAGATTAAATGGGTACAAAGACACATGCCCGTACTAGAAAGTATCAAAAAAGAATTTGAAGAAACAAAACCTTTCGAAGGTATTACCATCGGATCATGTTTACACCTTGAACCAAAAACTATTAATCTAGGATTAACATTACAGGCAGGGGGAGCGGAAGTAGTCATGACAGGATGTAACCCTCTTTCCACACAGGACGATGCAACAGCAGCAGGTGCAAAACTTGGACTTAACATGTACGGATGGACCGGACAAACTAATGAAGAATACTATGAACACCTCAACAAAGTTCTCGATTACGAACCGGACATAGTCATTGACGATGGTGCTGACTTAATATTTTTAATACATAAGGAAAGACCGGAACTACTCGAAAAACTCAGAGGAGGTTGTGAAGAAACAACAACAGGTATTCACAGACTCAAAGCAATGCACCAAGACAACGCACTAAAAATACCTGTAATGGCAGTAAACGATTCATACATGAAATACCTGTTTGACAACAGATACGGTACAGGACAATCCACATTCGATTCAATCATGGGAACTACCAACTCCGTAATAGCCGGACAAACCGTTGTGGTATGTGGATACGGATGGTGTGGTAGAGGAATAGCCATGCGTGGTAAAGGATTGGGAGCAAACGTAATAGTTACTGAAGTCGACCCAATCAGAGCACTTGAAGCAAGAATGGACGGATACAGAGTCATGACCGTCAAAAAAGCACTTGAAGAAGCAGACATAGTTATAACAGCAACCGGAAACCGTGACATCATATCAGGAGACGACTTTGACCATGTTAAAGATGGTTGTATGTTATCCAACGCAGGCCACTTCAATGTGGAAATAAACGAAAACGACTTACTTGAAAGAACTGTAAAACAGGAAAACATAAAACCGGACATAGACTGTTACACTCTAAAAGATGGCAGAAATGTTTATTTACTGGCCGGTGGAAGATTAGTTAATCTTGCAGGAGAACATGGACAGGGACATCCAGCAGAAATCATGGACCTGAGTTTCGCAATGCAGGCATTGTCAGCAAAAAGAATACTTAACGAAGACATGGAACCTGGAGTATACAAAACAAGAGACGAAGTGGACATAGAAGTAGCTAAATTAAAACTTCAAACAATGGGCATAGAAATTGACCAGTTAAGTGACCAGCAGAAAGAATACATGAACAGTTGGGATGTAGGAACATAAAAAAATAGCAATAGGAGGGTGAATTAGTTAAAACCATTGGTTTAAACTAGTTTGTCCCGTTTCTTTTTTTAACTTATCAATGGATGCAAGAGTTCTTTCCTCTCCAAAATCATGATCCACACACAGGAAATCTATTAATTTCTCTTTTTTAGGTGATTTGAAATTTATATCATAATCCGTGACAACATCAGGATTCAAAAATATTTCCCTGATTTCATTTGGATCAACTTCAATTGTTTTATCCAATTTTTCCAGAGCCGCTTCCAGGTTTTCATATTTTTGTATTAATTTAATACCTTTTTTTGCACCGATTCCATAGACTCCATCATTAAAGTCTGTTCCAACCAGTATTGCAACATCCACCATTTGTTCACGTGTTAATCCCAAATCATCCAATGTTTTTTGTAAGGATATTATTTCCATATTTTTTGATGATGCAGATAGCTTGAAGTTTCTTAACATTCTTGTAGCACCAAACTGCAAACAATCATAATCCTGTGAAACTACAGCCCATGCGTCACCCTGAGAAACCATGTAGGAGGCCTGTGCTTCACCTTCGGTTATTGCCTGAACATATGGTAATCCCATCAATTCCAGTAATTTTTTGGAAGATTCAATTATGTCCTTGTCCAGATGAACTGTTCTTGAAGCATATTTTCTGGCAGTTTCCATATCACCTGCTTCCTTTGCTTCCTTATATTTTCTTTCGGATTCTTTCTTAACCTCAATTCTTTCCTGTTGTGTCTTGCTTTTTAGTTCTGGTGCCTTTCCATCAAACACATATATTGGCTTTACCTGTTTTGAAATTAATGTTGAAGTTTGAAAAAAGATTCCGCTTAGATGAGATGTAATGTTACCTTCAGAATCCTTTAATGGAGTACCATCTGCCTGTCTCATAGTAGACAGAAACTTGTAAATCAAGTTTGAGGCATCCACTGTCAAGACTTTTCCTTTCAAATGTTCCATATCTATTGGTTGTGCCGTTGTAATGTCTTTGAATTTTACTCCCATTGTTACCCACCTAATTATATAATATTTCCTTTGGCTTATTGTTATCGAAGATGGATTTGAATCCATCATAATAAGCATTTGTATAAAATTTTATTCGTCTTATCTTATGATCGTCAAAAAGTATTATTCCCATCAAGGTCATCAGATAATTTTTCAGAATTGTCATGTATAATGATAATTTATTAGTTGAATATTTTCTTCCCAGCCATATTAGATTACGCTGCATATAATAATTTATCCATAACTTATCAAAGGGTCTTCTGTTAACTTTAATGCCTAAAACAGTCTTTTGGAAAGTTCCTTTAACACTGCCTTCAGCATGTTTGATAACACTTTTGTTAATCAGTTTAATCTTTCCAACACTACGTAATCTGATACAGTACTCCAAATCGTCGGCATGTATGAAAAACTCTTTTTTCGGAAAACCAATCTTTGAAATGGCTTCACGTTTAATGAGCAACCCCACAAAAGAGGCCATGTCTATATCAGTTGTTTGGGTTTGCACATCTTCATTTGTTATGTGTTCCTGAATAGGCAGTCCATGTGAAAAATTAAAGAAACCTCTGTGATGATATAGAATATTGTCATCCAAATCCACCTTCAGACTTGCCAATGCAACGGTATCTTCAAGATCATAATATGGAGTCAACTCTTCCAGACATGATTCAGTTGGAAATGCATCATCATCCATTATCCAAACCCAATCGTAATTATCTTCGTATGCCTGCTTCACTCCTTCATAGAAACCTCCGGCACCACCCATATTTTCAGGTAATCTTATGTATTTTATGAGAACGTTTTCAACTGTTGTTTCCAATACTTCTTTTGTATTGTCAATTACAGGTAATTGAGAAATAAAATTGTGTTCATACAATAATTCTTCCGTATTATCAGTTGAATTGTTATCTACAATGCATATTGCCTGCAAGGGAGTGCTTTGATGTAGAAGTGATTCAATACATTTGATTAATAATTCTTTTCTGTTAAAGGTTACTACAACTGCACATACTGAGTTTTTCATAAGTATTCCTTATTTAATTTTTTATGCCAATTCCAAGCAGATTCCACAATTTTATCAATTTCCACATATTGCGGATCCCAATTTAATGTAGCTTTTGCTTTTTCACTGCTTCCAATGAGGATTGCTGGATCTCCTTCCCTTCTTTCTGTTTCAACTACCTTAAATTCTCTTCCAGTAACTTTTTTAACAGAATCTATTACTTCCCTTACTGAAAACCCTTGACCGTTACCTAAGTTAAATTCGTTACTGTCATTTCCATCTTCAAGATATTGTAATGAGAGAACATGTGCATCTGCCAAATCGGTTACATGTATGTAATCTCGGATACATGTTCCGTCCGGTGTATCATAATCTGTTCCGAATATCTTTATGTCATCCCTTTTACCTATTGCAGCATCCAATATTAGAGGTATTAAATGTGATTCAGGATTATGTGCCTCACCTATTTCACCGGACTTGTCTGCACCGGAAGCATTGAAGTAACGTAATATTACTGATTTCAAACCGTAGGCGGTATCATAATCTTTGAGTATTCTTTCCACCATTAGTTTTGTCCATCCATAAGGATTTATAGGGTTTTGTGGATGATCTTCAACCAATGGTATTTTTTGTGGAACACCATATGTTGCACAGGTTGATGAAAAGATGAATTTTTTGACATCATGTTTTAACATTACCTTTAATAGGTTCATGGTGTTTACTACATTGTTTGTATAATATTTTTCAGGGTTTTGAACACTTTCCCCAACTTCTATGAATGATGAAAAGTGCATTACTGCAGTAATGTCGTACTTTTCAAACACTTCATCCAAATCTTCAATATCTTTTAAGTCACATTTACAGAAGGTTCCCCATTTGACTGCTTCCTCGTGTCCATAGCTTAGGTTATCAAGCACTAACGTTTCATAACCAGATTCAGTTAATGCCTTGTTTACGTGAGATCCAATGTAACCTGCTCCACCTACAATTAAAATCATGATAATTCTCCTAAAAAATTTGTTAAAAATAATTAATGTTTATATGGTGTAATATTCACCATCTACTTTTTCTACTCTTTTGAGTAATTGTTTGTTTTCTAAAGAAACAATAATGTTGTAAGTTCTTTTAGGTGATAATTCCAATTCACCATACATCAGTGCACCTTCCAGAATGTATCTTGGTGCATAGTTATCGTATTTTGAAATTACTTCATTAATAATTGCATAAGCGTCTTCTTCCGTTTTGTTCAACATGTATTCCTTTAATTCAGATTGGCTTTCCACTATTTCAACTTCAGCATCTAAATTAACATAAGTTACGTCTTTTGTTGAACCATCATATTCTATGATCTTCTTTTGTTTCAATGATTCAAGCAAATCAACCATTTTAGTTTCAGAAAAGTCCAATACTTCTCGGATAGTATCATATGATACTTTTTCAGGATACTTGTCAAGATTATTTTTTATGAATAAAATAATTTTATTTTCATCATTAGTAATTATTTGCAATTATTACACCTGTAAATTTCTATTAATTATTATCTTGTTTATACTAAAAATAATTTTTTAAGAAGTTATGAAAATATAATTTAAAGTAACGATTCAAACAAAAAAGCTTTAAAATAAAAATATAGTTCAAAATAAAACTAAAAAGAAGTATAATGTTTAATATTATACCATTTAAACCCACAATTATATATTAGCATAAATAAATAGTATAATTATCAAAATCAGTTAAAAAAATGTGAGGTTTGACTCAATCATGTTAAGCATATTATACCAAAAATCAATAGAAAAAAAAGAGGAAATAAGTGAATTCTTTGACAACATAATTGAAGACATAAATCTGGAAAAAGTGGATGAAAAATATAACAAAACTGATTTTACAAAAACAAGACAAGACAAAAACTTTGCAGCAATAGACGGTAGCTTTAACACAAAAAAATTCATGCCAGCATACCTTTATACAATTACAAGTCAAACAATCATTTCAAAACAAAACAGCGATGCGATTAAAGAATCAGAAGCCGGAGAAATATCCACAATATCCACAATACACAACAGGAAAATTGACAAGATACTATCCACATACATGAACATACTGGAACTTAAAAGTACTATAGACACTCTCAAAAAACATCCAGATATTGACTACATGTTACTGGACGGATCAATTAGTGGAACATTATTAAATTTTCATGAAATAGATTTAAACAAGATAATTGACAAGGCTCTCAAAAGTTTTGCTATCCACGACATCCAACATGAACTTGAAAAGGACAGCATGACTCTGGAAATAACAACCGAAAGAATAAAAGCATACGTATTTAGTGAATGTAAGAAGATTATAGAAGAAAATGATTTGGATTATGAATTTAACGATATTGAAATGGACATCCTTCTTTCATTAGCCGGATTTGAACAATTATTCTGTCTGAGTTATTTACTAAAAAACTATAAGGAAAAAATTATTTGTGTATCAAAAACAAGTACAACAAAGGCATTGTTCAACGAAAGAATACCTGATGCTGCCGTACTTGAATATGCCTGCGATAATGCAGGATATACAGACCCACAAGAATTTGCTTCGATGAGACCTGTACGATATGTTGGTAATGTAAAAAGACAGGTGGACTTTCCTGTAGAAAATATAAGCCTGTCAGATACGCCTTATAAAGTATTCTTCACCAAACTAGAAGATTCATCAAACGTTTTAAAAATAGAAATACCATATTTGGTAAATGACGAAAAAATAGTGGAAATATTAAACGACTTACAAAGCATTAGTGTTCACGGATATCCCCACATCCTCAAAAGGGCACATGATGAAGTAAAGATTAAAACAAAACACCTGGAAAGAATTGCCAGAAATATGGGATTATACGATAAAACCGGAAGAGACATGCTTGAAAATTAATAATAAGGAGGAAAAAATAAATGTCAGACATAATAGGAAGATGTTACGGTGAAACTTCACCAGACAAAATATCATTCATTTCAAAAAAAACACCTGCAGTAAACGAATACGTGTACTTTGAGTACAACGGCAGAACAATAATGGGAACAATAGACAACCTGCTTAGAGGAAGCTTCACATTAAGTGATGACTTACTGGATGAAGATTCAATAAGAAAAATTACGGAAATTGGTGGAGAAACAGACCAATACATTCGCGGAGACATAACAGTACTTGGAGACCTTGAAACACTTGAAATACCAAGAAGTCCTGCTCCAATAGGAACACCAATCAAAAGGGCAAGCATAGAACAGCTGGACAAACTCTTCCACAACAGTGAAGGAATAAAAATCGGAAGTGTACTTTCACAACCTGAAGTTGACGTTAAACTGGACGTGAACAAAATGGTTTCAAGACATCTGGGAATACTTGCTATGACAGGTGCAGGTAAATCAAATGCAACAAGTGTAATAATAGATGAATTACTTGAAATCGGTGGAACAATACTTGTATTTGATATGCACTCCGAATACATTAAAACAGAATTTACCCATGGAAAAAAGAAATCCATAAAGGCAAAAATCAATCCACGTAACTTAAACATTTACGAATATAAAAAGCTGGCAAGAATACCTGATTCAGCCACCAACCAGGAAAGATACCTGAGAGAAGCATACGATTATGCCAAGGAGCTTGACAAACTGGGAGAATGTGAGGATTTCCTTGGTACCATGAAACAATATGCTTTCAATAAGGCGGAAGAGTTTGGCGAGGAAGGAAATAAAAATAAAGCCCATGAGGATGCTGCAAGACAGGTGGTCTTTAAACTTGATGACATGAAAAACATTTACCATTCCATTCTGGATAAAACTGATGTGTCTGATATTGTCAGTATATTAGAAGTAGGCAGAGTAAATATTATTCCTTTAAGTTCACTAGATGAAATTGCAACAGACATTGTAGTTAATCACGTTTTATCCGAAATATTAAGAAGAAGAAAAAATGCAGTTACTACAGGTGAAGAACCAACATTGGATTTCCCGATATTCAGCATTATTGAAGAGGCACATATTCTTGCATCAAACAAAAGGGATACAAGATCAAAAAGAACAATAAGCAGAATTGCAAGGGAAGGTCGTAAATTTGGTGTTGGATTATGTCTTGTAAGTCAAAGCCCGAAATCACTGGACAGTGAATCATTATCACAGCTAAACAATTTAATCATATTAAGATTAGTTGAACCTAGTGATCAGGCACACGTTCAAAAAAGCAGTGAAAGCTTAAGTGAAGACCTTCTAAAAAAATTACCGTCATTAAACATTGGTGAGGCCGTTGTTCTGGGACAGATGACAAAAGTTCCGACACTTGTTAAAATAGACCAATTCAAGGGAAAGGTTGTTGGAAACGATTTGGATATAAGAAAAATATGGCAAACTACTAAGAAAAATAAAGAAGAAGCTGAAAAAAGAAGTAAACAAGATTTAATGGACTTGTATTAAAATGACAATAAAAATTGCACATTTTGCAGATACCCATCTGGGATATAAACAATATGGTCTTATTGACAGGGAACTGGATTTCTATGATGCATTCAATAATGTTATCGATGATATCATAGAAAAGGATGTTGATTATGTAATTCATTGCGGAGATTTGTTTGAACAACCAAAACCTCCTATTAAGGCATTGTTGGTTGCACAGGAAGGATTTTTAAAATTGATGAAAAACAATATTACAGTAATTGTTATTGCAGGAAATCATGACAAGTTACAAAGAAAGGCAACTTCAATTCCCCAGGAATTATATGAAAATGAGAATTTTCACATATTAACAATTCAGGAACCAACATTAAGATTAAGCGACGAATTAATTGTTTCAGGATTACCATACATACGAAAAGACCATGAAGATGTTGTTAAGGGTCTTTTAAAGGATATATATGAAGATGTCAAGGATTACAAACATAAAATATTGATGTTACACGGAGGAGTAAGCAAATATTTTGATTTTAATCCGGAATTTGAGTTAGATACCATTCCTGATAATTTTGACTATTATGCAATGGGTCATATTCACCAGAGAATAATTGAAAAGGACTTCAAGGGAGGGATATTATCCTTCCCAGGTTCTACCGAAATACTCAACAAGGGAGAAATAAGCGAATATGATACAAAAGGTAAAGGTTATAATTTACTGACTATTGATGAAAATATCGAAGTAGAATATGTTAATGTGGAATTGGAACGAAAGTTCATCGATAAACAAATCAGCTATCCAAAATTGGAAGAGAAACTGGATGAACTTGAAGAACATATCAAAAATGATATTCTTACTAAAAGCGATAAAAAACCTGTTTTGTTATTAACTATTAAAGATGGTAACTTTGATAGAGGTGATGTGTCTAGAATTATAAAGGAAAAATTAGACAATCTCGCATTGACAATCAGGACATCATATCAACCAACAGAAATTGACGATGAAGGCAGACCAATAGAAAAACCCTTTTTGAAACCGGAAGAGTTAATTAATGAAAAATTATCCGAGAAATATCAAAACAAAGATGTTGGACAACTGGGAGTTGATCTTTACAGATCATTAAGCAGGCATGATTTAGAAGAAACATACAACATTTCCGAAACATTTTATAATAAAAAATTCAAAAAGGCAACGGGAGAAGACAATGATAATCAATAGTATTACACTGGATAATTTTAGATCACACAAACATTCAGTTATCAACTTAAACGAAGGAATATCAGTAATATTAGGAGAAAATGGGGCAGGTAAATCAAGTATTTTTGAAGCCATTAGTTACTCATTTTTTAAAACTTTTACTGGAAAAATTGAAGACCTTTTCAGAAAATCTGCTGATGAAAATGACAACATTAATGAAATGAAGGTTACTGTTGAATTTGAACATGGCATCACACATTACAAACTGGTTAGAGGAAAGAAAAAAAGTAGTAACATAGCAAAATTATACCGTAAAGAATCAGATAATCTGTCATTAATATGTGAAGGTGACACAGTAGTCACCAGAGAAATTGAATCAATATTATCCCTGGATTCAAAATCATTCCTAAATGCGGTTTACATTCGTCAAGGAGAAATCACGGATTTAATTGAAAAAACTGCGGCTGAAAAAAAGGAATTAATTGCCAAACTATTAAACATGGATTCTCTTCAAAAGGCCAGTGATGATTTTAAAGAGATTATAAAAAGATATGAGGAACAAATATCAAAAAATGAGGGTACATTACTTACAAAAGATGCTGTTGAAGAGAGTATTGAACAACTCAATGACAAAATCGAAGAAAATAATGAAGAATTAGAAAAAATTGATCCGAATATTAAGGAAATTGAAGATGAATTAAAAAATCTGGAAATAAAAAAATTACAGTCAGAAAAGGATAAAAATGAATATGACAATTTAAAAAATCAGATAGAACAACAGAATAAACTTGTTGACAGTATTAAAAGTAATAAAACAATAAACGAAGGAAAAATAAAAGATGTTGAAGAATGTGAACTTAAATCATTGGAATTAGAAAAATATGTAAAACAGTTACCTAAACTTCAGGAATTAAAAGAATATAAAACAGAATTAGACAAGCATAATCTCGAGAAAAGGAACCTTGAAAACAATATTAAAAAGATTAATGAAAACAAGGACATTCAAGAAAAAAGCAGGGAAAATTATGATAAATACGAAAAAATCAAAAATGAAAATAGTTCCCTAGAAAATGAAAAGCAAACTCTTGAAAATGAAGTTAATAAAAACAAAGAGGTTAAACTCAGACTCAAAACCCTTAAAGAAAGAAATGAAGGTCATGTTGCTTATATTCGTGAAACTTCAGGATATGCTGCAAAGATATTTGGTGAAAACTTTAGCAGTCCCGAGCAAATAGAAAGCAAAGTCAAAGAAGAAAGTGAAAAAGTTAACGGAAATATTGAAAAAATAACCGAAGACATAAATAACAACAAAAACAAGCTTTCTGTAGTAAAAAATGATTTAAACAATACTGAAAAATCATTGAAAGAACTTAAAAACACTCAAGATACCTGTCCAATATGTCAATCCCCAATTTCACACGAAAAACACTTGGAGTTATCTGAGGATTATGAAGAAAAAATATCATCATTCAGAGAGATTATCAGTGAATTGGATAAAAAGAATAAAAAACATGAAGATGAACGTGAAGAATGCAGGAAGTATCTTGAAAAAATTGATAATATTAACATCATCAAATTAAATGATGAATATACGGAATTTAATGAAATATTAAAAAATATAAAAGACTGTGAAAAGTTATTACCTGAGATAGAAAAGAAAGAAGAGGCATATGAAAAACTTAAAAAGGAAATTGATGAAAATAAGGATCTTTTAAATGACCTTGAAAAGTACCATAATGATTTCATGATATCATCCGAAATCTTAAAAGGACTTCCAGATAAAGAGGATGAAGAAAAAAAATTGGACGTAACGAACTCTAAAATATTGGAAATTAAAGGAAAATGCACTGAAATAATCAGACAATATCGTGTTACTGACAATTTAGATCACTTAATTAAATATGCACAGCAACAAGTAGAACTTTACAATAAGTACCTTGGAATAATAGCCGGCAAAGATTCACTACTCAAAGAAAATGAAAATTTGATAAATAATCTTAGTGAAGAAGAACAATGCTTAAGGAAATTTGAAGAG